>JAAUXT010017688.1_pt1 | contig 36109 bp, 35 predicted proteins | sample 7278171 | NCBI WGS metagenome assembly JAAUXT01 (sample SAMN14350112, study PRJNA611818) | marine sediment metagenome | isolation source: surface marine sediment (1.8m) | place: French Polynesia: Moorea | collected 2018-08 | reverse complement strand
TACAAAAATGCACCCATCAATACTATTACAGGCTTCAAGGTATACATTTTCCATTTAATTAATTTATTTATTTGTTTTGTATGCGTGTGAGAACTGTATTAAGACAGTGATCAATAAATCGTTAAAAAGCAAAAAAAAAAATCTTAAGTCAGCGAGTAGAGTCTCCGGTTGAAATCTTCCCCCTTTCGAGCAGACTCCAGGTTCCGTTCAGGATGTCACCGCGTCCTTGTCACGTTACTCTGAACTTTTCGAGTTCAGCAGCTATTTTTGAACACAAGCACTCCCATTGTTTGCAGCAATTCGAGCAAATCGTGAAGATTGTCTTCAACTTTCTGCTGGATCCAGGCAAGGTAGGAGCCTCCAACTGGTGTTCTGTGTTTTGAAACATTGTACATGCTGGGTGAACAGTCTTAGCTTTTACTTTTGCGGGAACACATGGGCCCGCCCCTGCACATACCTGCATACACACGCGGTTTTTCGTTCAGTTTCCTGCTCGTCGCACGAACTTCGCTTCGCAATTTCAGTCGGCGCGGTTCTTCGGACAGCTGGAAGAGTTTGCAGAGCAGCATGGCACCAACGCAGCATCTCTGAGGAACATCTTCAAATCTCTCATCTCTGTTTCAAACAGTGAGTTACAAGGTGCTCACATGCACCGATTTGTGAAAGCAAATATTGCGTGTGAAGATATTGATTGTCGCACACAGACACTGGTACCCACAGCCTTGTCAAGGCACACGTCAACATTGACAAGTGTTCTTGTTTGCCATTTCTTTCTGTACGACTCCACGCAATACAAGCACTGTTGTTTTTCAGGTGCTCTGAAATTGAATCTGGGACCCAGCCAAATGAAAGAGGACCTTGTCAACCTCGGACTGTCTGATGCGAAAGCTTCACACTTTGCTGAACAGGTCAGTGCGACGTTTCTTGTAAGACTTTGTTCACGTTCAGTCTGCATGCTTTGTAAGCACACGGTTTTCGTGTGTGCGTCCGTCGTGGGGGAGGGAGCTGGCAACAGCAACATAGGTCAGGTCTCACCTTGTGACCCCCCCCCCCCGCCCACGTGCAGGTTTGGTCCCATTGAGACCAACATGGGTACTACTCGTCTCAGAACACCACACACACACGCACACATGAAGGATAGGTCCTACCTGGGGCCTGACCTGCAGGTGCGACCACACCCCCAACCCCTGCCCTGTTTCTCAATTTGCCCAAAATGTGCAGTTTTCTGTTGGCGAAGTTGGCTGGTGGAACCGCGGGCTTCCCAGGCGTGGCCTTCTTGTAGCCAACTTTGCCGAGATTTCACAAGTACCACGACACGACAGAATTCAAAACGTAGTCGTGACGGGAAACACGGATTTCTGTTTGCAGTGGCGATCGGATATCGTAGCTCTTTCACGTGGAACCCTGGCGCAAACCCTCATGGTCAACCAGCTTGTTGACATGGAGTGGAAGTTTGGAGGTAAGTTGGGGGCACCGTCAATGGTGACGATCATTGTGCGCTCCTGCACTGAGCGGAATGGCAGTGAGCTTCTGGCCATTACATCCGTGTGGTGGGAGGGAGCGGGAGGTGAACCGAACAAGTGGTTCGACTGTTGAGGCACCGTTGCGTTTCTGTTGAAGATCAAGCTGACACCACATCTGTTCTTGGCATTGCAGTCAAATTTCGTCTGGCGAAATTCCACATTGTGGCGTCTTTTTGAAGTATCCAGTTTCATTTCGCAGTGACAGCATCAAGCAGCGAAGTGCAGAAAGTTGGCAACACATTCCTCCAGTTGAAGCTGACGATCAACAAGGGCGGACGCAACGAAGACGTCTTCATCGGTGTGTGCCATTTGTTTCAATGAAATTTGTTCTTCTCATGATTTGTAGAGCGGACGGACCTTCAGTTGTGTTCTGAATCTGTCATTGGTGTCAATGGCAGTTGACAAAACCTTCAAAAAAATTGCGTTTGCGAGTTGAGCATGGTTTCCGTTCAACCTTGTTTTGGCTCACTGTGTTTGCTGGAATTTCAAAGTCGAAAGAAGAATCTTCCGGCAACAATGACATTTGATGAATCAGTCTCTGAAAAGTTTCATTCTGAGCTTTGAAAGTGATACTGTGAGAGTTTAGAGATTGGCTCATATCCGTTCGTTTCATTCTTGCAGAGTTGACCCTGCAACAGTTTTATTCTTTCCTCCACGAGATGGAACGAGCCAAGGCGAGTCTCGAATTCCTCAGCTAGTCGACGTCGACAGTCGCACCGAAGCTCGCCAACGGTGCGTTCACCTTTGTGCCTGTGTGGTGTGTTTTGGAGGAAGCCTGAATTGAACCAAGCCACATGGATGTACTGTGTGTGTCACCAGAATGCACACTGAAAGACGTGACTTCCAACGTGCTGGAATTGAAATCAAAGACTTCAGATGGTTGGGAAGGACTTGCTTGGTGAGTTCGTGACAGAAGGAACATCTCCGTCATCGTCTACGGACGGAAGAACGTCGAATCTTTGTTTTATGCAGCTTTGTGAGTGTTTCTGCGTGATGAATGGTGTTTGTCTTGGGTCGGATGTGATGAGTGGCGCTCTACAGGCTGTCTGAGTGCAGGCCAAAACTGTTGCCAACTCAGGTTTCAGACGGTCTGCTTTGACAGCCACCGCGCATCTATTCTTGTCCAAGTGCCGCCGAAACGGAGACACAACCCTCCGCAGGGGGAGCGAAGGAGTCCCACCTGCATTTCGAAATTGAAGTTCAAGAAATGTTCAGCAAAGTGTCCACCACTCTCCGAAAATATTTGCCTCCGACCGAAAGGGTCCGGTGCCATTTTCATTTTTGCGGCCAAAACACTTCTGGTCATCGACCCTGTCGTCTGGGAATTTTGCAGAACTGAGGTCATGCTCTTGTGTGGTGCGTTGGGCACCAAGGTGCCTCTGTAAAGTTTGGGCAAAATGTCTGTGCGTTACGTTATAAACAAGCAGACACGGCAGACCCGTGTCTTGATCCGGAAGAAATTTTTCAGAACATTTGTCCTGACAACAACGCCTTGCTGTTGTGTGATTCGAGAAGGCGGGCACCTTGAGGCGCGTGTCTTCATCACAGATGTTCTTGTTTGTCAAACTCGTACTTGTGGCATGTCACTGTGCACCAACATGCAAACGAGAAGAACATAAAATTGCAGAATATCCGAAAGGGTGTTTGTCAATGATTATTCACACAAAACCAGCTTGAAAGCAGAAGCCTTAATGTGTTTACTTTGCTACATTTTAACGTGCACGCATCGGAAGCTTTCATACGGAAAACATAAAGACACTGATGGTTATTGATGCATTGCTTGGAACAAATGGTTTCAGATGAAGCTCTGTCAGGGTTCGGAATTCAGGCATTTTCAGGAGAAACTCTTTCACTTTCTCAAGCACGGACGAAGACGGACGCGCGTTCAACACCACAGTGACAGATCTTTTGCTACTTCTGATGAAAACGGTCCAAAATCACGAGCTTTCTGTTCACAACCGAGGCAGATCAGAACAAACGCATTCTACGAAGTTTCCACAACACTGGAACGGTGAGCTGTTGGCCGTCGTGACGGACGGAGATGCGGTTGTGGACGGAGGTGAAGCGCTTCAGCCGCTCCACGTCGCTCAAGGGCGTGGCTCGGCTCTGCGCGGCGTCCGACTCGCGCTGCGTGCGCGCGCTCTGGCTCCTCGGGGTGCTCGTCGGCCTCTCCATCGGAGCGACGCTGGTGAGTTCTTCACACTGAAAATAAAAGGAAATACTCGCAAATTGAAGTACCAAAGAGATTTTACATGTCATGTCGGAGAGGAGCAGAACGCCCACTTTGCGCATTGATGCCTCGTTGATGACTTCTGTCCGAAACCCACAAGCACCTGCACGGAGCTCGAAATGATCTGACTTCGGCGGTCAGCTGATTGAGTCGCCCGGATTCTCGAAGAAAAATTTGCCCTCGCGGTTGGCCGATATTGGACCTTCAAACGGACCAGATGACTGCAGGGCCTCGTGATTCCTACGATGTGCAAGGTCGTTCTGAAGGTGGCACTCGCCCAAAAAACGGACAGGTCCCACCAACCTCCCATGCCCCTCCCCCACCGCCATTAAATCTCCGAGGCCAAAATTTTGGGTTGTCCAACCCCTTTCCCCCGATGATACAAAATGTAGAACACCAGGGTTGGTCCTGCCCCTGGATGTACAAGGCTCGTGTTGCGCGTGCATGTGCACGGTCAAGCCCTGCTTTCTTGAACATTTTTGCGTGGGTGTCTCCTGCTTGTGACGCTCAAAAGTGGACCCACCATTTGAGCGACAAATGGAAGAAGAACGTGCAGGCACCTTTAATCATTGTCGCAAAGTCTCTTTCTGCAGATTTTTCAACTGGTGGAAAGTTATCTCAGCTACGAGACACGAATTACCATCGACGTGGAAGAACACACTGTGCCTTTCCCCGATGTGAGCATCTGCAAGCAACAAGAATTTGGAATCTTCATAAATCAAACGTACAACTACAGAGAGCACACGTCGAAGTGGATATCAGCTTACGATCAGTTGTCAGATGCTGACAGGGAGCTTCTGGTCAAGCACACTTACGACCAAATAGGATACTACCAGAACATTGCAAAAGACGTGTTGAAGTCACTGAAAAATGGAATGTCTGATTTCATCATTGACTGCAAATGGTCCAAGTGGACCCCTGATGCAAACATTATCGCTTCGTGGAGGGACGTGCAACAAGACAGCTTTGACTGTGATCTGCAAGATATCAAGTACTTTCAGACACCGGAGGACGCTGAATGTCACACATTCAGGGCTCCGAAGCTTGAAAACCGGTCCAGTCACGAATGGTGGCACAAAGATGGTGGAATCAGAGGCCTGTCATTAATTCTCTACCTGGGTTCAAACTTTTACACACCTCTGGAGCTGTTTCCACTGCACTTCACAAATTCCAATGGAAAAGGCTACAAGGTCGATATTCACCCGGTGAAAACTCAACCAAAGATGACCACTGCTCTGAAGTTTGCTCCAGGGAAGGCCACATCTTTGCAGCTGTATCCTCATGTGCGAACATTGTTGGGGCACCCTTATGTCCCCTGTACCACTCAAAAATACAGCAAAGTAAATGAACAATTCATACAAGATTATTTGTACACACGGCGCTTGTGTTCCAGCCATTGGTATCAGTCACAGTACATCTCCAAATGTGGGTGTCTCAATGTGAACATCATCGCATCAGAAACTATGATTCAGGAGTATCCTTTCTGCGGCTTCTTGTATGACAATTTCAACAAAACGATTGGTCGTTTGCAGTGCCTTGACACATTGAACATACACAGCGAGAAGTTACTCGCTCAATGTCCCGAGCCTTGCAATGCGATTTCTTATTTGACCGAAGCAGGCAGCGAATTGTGGCCTCATTCACATTTCCTGTGGAGCTTCTATGAAACTTACATCCAAGGAAGACATTTTGAGCCCCGCTTCAGAAAGGTCAAAGAATTATTGAAAGTTCTGTCTGACAACGAAACGGACATCTTTGAGATAAAAGATCATCCAGTTGAATACCAATACATTCAAGAGGCAACAGATCAAATTAGCAACAATTTTGCTCAGCTACAAGTGTATTTTGAAGATTTACAAGTTCGTGTTTACAAGGACGTGAAAGCAATGAATGCCTCGACGTTATTCTCAAATGTGGGTGGCACCTTTAACCTCTGGATCGGTGTCACTGTGTTCACAGTTGTTGAACTTTTGGAGGTTGTGGTCAGAATGTTTGAAAACAAAACCAAAGTAATTGAAGTTAGTCCCAGAAAGGAGGGTCTGTAAGTGTGTGGAAATGTTGGAGTCCGTCCATGGGACTTGGCAGGGCTGTGTCGGATCACACGCATGTGTCTGCAACTTGTTCTCGTTTGTATCTGACCTCTCTGTGCGACAGAAAATCTGAAAAAAGACTTCTTCTGGAAGTTTGGACATGTTGGAATCTTTCAAACAAACACATTTTGCCATCAAAATGAACTAAAGTATTTGCGTGGTCCCACGGCACAAAAGAGGTTGTTCTGAGGGGCTTGGGTGGACCGTGCTGGAGATGTGTGTGTGTGTGTGTGTGTGTGTGTGTGTGTGTGTGTGTGTGTGTGTGTGTGTGAACAATTGCAGAAGATGTACACAAGGTCAATTCCGTGGGCATTGTGAGGACACTGCTGTCAAAAGGCAGCGACCCAACTTCGAGCAACCAGTGCTGAGGGCTGTCTCTGGGGACCTTGGTCCTGTGAAGGGACAAGGGAAACCCTCTTCACCATGGCGCGAATAAACTCTTCCTCGGGTTGGGATCTGCCCCCCAAAATGAATGAAGACTTCGTGGAATTGTTATGTCTGCAATCTTTCGTGGAAGATGCATATTTGTACAAAATGTTCGCTCAATGCACGAGAAAATACTTTTGTGGTGTGTGATGCAGCAAGCGGGAATGTTGTGGTGCAGGCTCGGAAGGCGCCATCCACATTTCCATGTGTCCAAAAATTCAGACAAAGCTTGTTCATTTCCGCAAATTTAATTCAATTTAACTTCTGCGTGGTCCTGCAATAGCTGAACCAAACACAGGTCTGAAGATCCTATCCGCCATCAGGCGTTCGGAGTTTCATCTTTAACAGGACGAAATGCATGGGGTACGGACGGGTGAGCCTCGCGGCCAGACACTCATCCGCACACGTAAGGGCAAAAGAGGTTTTGCTTTGCTCCATTTCCCTTGCAATTCAACACACAAACTTGTGATGGATCTTTCCCTTTGGGATCAGACATCCTTCACTCGATGCTGAACAATGGCTTTGCTCAGAATCAGAACAATATTCCCAACCGATCAACAAACATGCCATCTCGGTTGTGCCATGCGTGCTGTCGAATGTTTGATTTCTGCAAGAAACTCTTGTTAACAGAACACACGCACGTGCCTCCACCCATGGTTTCCTCGACTGCGGAGCAATCTGCGTTGACTACAGTTCTGCATTGGTCTCCGACTGGTGCAACCTTTTCTTGGGCTCAACCTGCCAAGTGCTCTCTGCAACAAAAATAATAAAACAAACGGCCAAAAAATGTCATAATCTCCAGAATAGTGAGGAGCGACACCCCTTGCCACAATCCAAAAACTCCCCCAATGTTGGAGCAAAAATCTACGAGTCTGAAGGCAGGTTCCTGGAGATGCTCGACGACAACCATGTCCCTGAAGAAAACATTCAACTGGACGAAGTTGTTGACAAGCCACTCCTGTTCAGTTTCCGTGGGGAACGGCGCTGCGAAGATGGTGTTGATGAGCGGCATTTCGTCGTCGTCTGGAGCGGCGCCGCCACTTTCGTTGTGCTCATCCGTGGCGAACTGCATCACAGTCCCGTTCTTGCCCACAGTTTCGGCGTACGATGACAGAAGCAGATCATTCGAGGACTTTGAAACGTATTCGTGGAGGAAAGAAGCCATGGCGCTGGGTCGTGGCCATTTCGACTCGGACTTCTGCACGTCGTAGAGGAACTCGTCGCAGAACCAGTAGCACTCGCAGATGAACTGGGTGATGTAGTGTTCGGGCAGGTCCAGGTCCAGGTAACACAACACTTCGTCAATCACCTAGTCACAAAAAGCAAAAGCAGAAGTGTTCGATTCCAATTTTTCATTGCAATAATGGTCTTCTTGTGCGCAATACAGGGTAACAAGCTGAAGTTTGGGTTGTCGGCCAAGGTGAAATCTGACCTTCTGCGCGTCTCCGTTCTCGCACACGGCACACACAGTGAGGTCTTTATACTTTGCCTTGAGAATATGGTCAACAGCTTTGCCTGAAACAGAAAATCTTTCAACTTCGGAGCAAACGCAATGTCTCTTTGGTTCGAAGGAACGTACTCACTTGTTATTCAGTGAACTTCAGCCTGACATACGTATTGATTCAGCAGCGCAGAACTCACAACCACAGTTCTTCGCGATGATCTTGTCGAGGCACATGCGCCTGCACGAGTTGAGGTCCGTCTGCAGCGTGTCGTTGGAGCGTTTCTGCCGAGGCTCGTAGCAGTTCGAGTAAGGCTCGTCGATGTGCTTGATGTTTCTCATGCTGAAAATGAACATTCTCCCCTGGAGACGCTGTTGTGTCACACATCTCTTACAGTCTGTGAAAATTGCCTTCTTGAGCCAAACGTGATAACGTGAGTTCCTTTGTCTGCACGGATACGGGGGGAGTCGCGGTGCGCGACGCTGCTGGATGCGCACCTGATGCGGAGCTCGGTGGCCTGGCCGGGCCGCACGTTCGTTCCGTCCTCGTTGATGTTGGGCAGCGTCCCCGGAGCGTGCACGACCACCCGCATTCCTGACATCACAGAAGAGAGGTTCTGATCGTGCTGAGTACTCTGGGGTTCACTCCAATTGAAGCACATGCATTGTAACCAGCGTCATTTTCGCGATGCTGGATGGGTGGAACATTTTGGACAAGGAAGAGAAACATTGTGCGCAGGTCTACAAGTGTGTACTCTTGTAAGGAATTGTTCGCAGAACCACTGGAGTAGAACAATGGGTGTGACTGACAAAACAAAAGGACACTGCAGGGTTCAGACCAAACAACCCTTAAAGAGTGAACGTTCAAGTTCTGAGCATCGTGCAACTTAGATGTGCCGTTGTGGTTTGTTTGCCAATGTGCTTTTGCTTGCTCTGACCTTGTGTGTTTGCCACCGGATTGTTCTTTTCGTAGGGAAAGTTGAAGTGGTGCGTGAAGTCTCCATACAGTGTAAGGGAAAGGCCTTTCTGGGGCCCCGGGAGAGTGGAGGTCTGGATACGAGCTGCGCCCTTGTAAGTGTAACAGTTGAAGTAGTCTGGATGTTGAAACAGAGTGAAGTCTGCCGTGGTACACGTCTGACCTGAAGAGAGAAACAAGATGAACAGTCTGGGTGGAAGTGCACGCATTGTTTGTGAGAGTGGAAGGAATGTCACAAAGCTGAAAACAACGGGGACCTGTTGGAACAGATAGTCTAAAAGCCGTTTCTGCTCATTCACACAAGCAGATTCGTTGTGCATGCAACCACTCTGAAACTGCGCCTTGTTTTCCTTGGGAACAATTCTCTTTTTCATGTCCACCCGGAGGGTTCACGCCAAACCTGCCCGCACACCAGGGTGCGATGAAAAGCTCTCTCACCGGAGTGGATGCAGCTGACGAGCATGTCGGAGATGGCGTAGCCGTAGCGCCGCCGCGTCGCGTCGTCGCCGATGTTGGCGTAAAGCGTGCGCAGCCGCGTCAGCTCGTCGTACACAGAGAGGCGCTGCGTCCGGCTGAAGCGACTCAGGTTCTGCACAAAGATGTCGTGCACCTGGACAACAAGTGATGTCGGTCAGAGCAGAGACGAAGTACCCGAACAACCGAACAGATGAACAGACATGCAAGGGCGCAGACCAGCTGTCAGTTGTTCAGGGTCGTGACACACTGGACGTCGCGGGCCGGTCAGACGCAATGGTCACTGGACGGCGTGAACCCTGAACTGACAACAGACACACTGGATGGCATACTACGAGGCAAGGTCAAATAATTGTGTGAAAGTACCCACCATATGTCGACACTATGGGTTTGAGTGTAGTACTAAATGCTGTTGAAACAAAACACAACAGCCCACCTCATGCTACAGACACTGTGCTGTGAGACCCTTCCAAGTTGTTCAAATTTTAATGTGAAATATGCAATTTCAGAGGGTTGTAACAAGGCTCTATGTAAATTGCTCATTGACCAAAGGGCAAAATTCACAAATGATCTCTCCTGAACCACAGCTCTGATCAAGGTAATCTTTGTACCTGCAGAAAGCTGATTGTCACAGCTTTCTCTAGGTGCCAAGATCATCTTGATCAGAGATGTGGTTCTGGAGATATCGCTAATTTTATACCATGTACAAACCTTCCAAAATTGCAAAGTTTGGAGTCAGAGTGTGTTTGGTCAATTGAGATACTTGTTATTCTGTAAAAGAGAATACCTGCCTGACTGGTCTTGGTATCTCAAGATAAATGTTTGCAAAATTCATGTTATGTGAGGAGACAGGAGTACTTTCTCACAATTATCTGAGCTTGCCTTATACATCAAGTTGCAACATTCAGTTTCTTGATATTTAACTTTTTGAATGTTGCAAGTTTGTTACTGTACAGTCAACTGAACTCAAAACATACACCATACAATCAACCAAACTCAAAAAATACACCATACAGTCAACTAAAATTAAAAACTTCTATATATGGTACTGAAAAACCACTGTATGGTGAACTGAACCCTAAAGTATTACTGTACATTCCTCTAAAACGTAAACCTCAACTGTACAGTAAACTGAACCTTGAAAGTACCACTACACAGTTCTCCAGTTCTCTAAAAAGCAGAACCAACCCAACTAACTGTCCTATCCAGGGGTATGATGTGCTGCTGAATGGCTCATGGATCCATTGACAGGATGGGGCAGTCTGCACCATCAGACAGGATGGCCCACAACATATCCAGTGTATCTGTGTATATTGAAAATGTAGCAAACTTATCCAGGTGATGGGAAGGATGCAGCATGGGCTGTCCCATCTGGCGGCAAGGGCCATCCCGTCGCCTCTCAGTGTGTCCGCACCCTCACACACTCAGTGGGAGGAAACAATTGCTGAATCCTCATGAACTGTTGCGTGCGATTGTCGGATCAAAATGAGGCACATTGTCACACCTGATTGAACATTGGAATGAACTTGGTGTTGTAAGGAGAGGACATATTTCTTGTCTGGTTCATCAAGTAGCGGGTATTGATGCCCTGTTGGTTGCAGATTGTGATGAAGGGGAACTCTGGCAGCGTTCTCGTCTGCACCGAAGTCTCCGTGTACTTGTACCTGAAGTTTGTAACATCAAGAATCCTCACATTCTGCACAACAAACAAAGGGAATTTCAAGAGACACACGATTTTCGCCCTACTGTAGGTAGGAGTTGGTCAGGTGGTAGAGGTGGACTCCGGCCCCGCTGATAGCGAGGAGAGTGACGAGCAGCCAGAGTCGGTGGTACAGGCTGTTTCCGCCCCGCACCACGTGCGCCCACCCGTGCGCCGTCGTCGTCTCGCAGAATCGCCGCGCCAGCGTCCGCGACCCGGCCTCTCGCCCTCCGCGCCCGTCCGTGTCGTCCGGAGCCTGAGCAACGAGCAAAATGTTTGGTTGCTGTTTGACTTCTGTTGAATATGTTTAATTCCCCGCACGCGTGATACGGCACCTTTTTCTCGGCGGTTTTCTCCGTCATGGCGTCATCGTCATGTTGTGCTGTGGGGTAGGGCTTCACGTTAATCCATTTGACGACGTTGGAGCTCATATAATACTTCTGCTCCATAAACCACGAGTCGCCCTTGGGTTTCTCGTCTCGTTTCCACAGCCATCCCCCTTTGGTGATGGGGCCGTTGTCATCGTTCTCTTCTCGTCTCGTTGCCACGCTTTTTGCCATGTCGGGTCTGATGCGAAGTCTCTTCCAGACAACAATTTTCTTGCAATTTCCCAAGCTCACGTGTGCCGCTGCATTTTACAAATTACTGAGAAGAACACCAGAGAACGAAGTTGTCTTTGTTGTTAAAATTGTGGTGTGTGTGCCGGTGTACTCAAATCTCTCACAAATGAACAGTAAAGGACCGCATCTTCCAAATCACTTCTTTGTGTGAAAAAGGACTTCCATTCCTGATTGCAACACACATTTGAAATGGCTTGTTTCTCCCTTCCTCAAACTTCGTGGATATCCAGCTGAAAGCTGAAAGTTGCGCGGCAGCATCCGTGACATCCGCAGCGGAACCTCTTCCGTGGAAAATGTGCGACATCTCTGAACTGTGTTCCTGAATTTTCATTCTGGTGAGTCAACACCCGAGCACAATCATCATTTTTGACCGAAATAAAACTTTGCCTGCAAAGAGAAATCAGGTATGTCCGTTCTTTCTGTTTTCTTTTTTCGTTTCGTAAAAAAACTGTTTTCGGCGAAGAAAGTGTACTGCAGAGGTGTTCGTCCACGATTTTGCTTCCTTCGCCGTTTTGAAGACATCAGGGAGTTGTGTCAGTCGGTGATGACACACGGGTCTCGGGTGTTCCTTCGAATCAATTGCAAGCTTCTCTTTTTTCTGCAGACAAGACCTGAAAGGAATGTTTGCACTTCTCTGCGGGGATTTGGAGCTGCGGAAACAAAGGCTTTGGCAACACAGGTAGAAACCACAGACCGGATGTTCCCTCTTCAAGTTCTTTTGCCAGAACAAAGGCAATTGGTGAAACAAATTTCATCATTTTACTGATGTCTTTGTCACAAATGACAACTTTGGTTCTTGGTGACCGCCTGGGTGCTGACAAACAATACAACTTGGGAATTGCACGCATGAACCACAAGCAAATGGCCCACCACTGAGATTACACTGGGTACTTTGACCTTGTCTCTTGCTTGTTTAAGGTGAACAAGTTTCGTGATTACCTGAATCACGGCTTCGCTTGTCCCTGGTGGATGTGAGGCTGTGTCCTTGCACCCAGAATAGCAAAGCAGACTATCAACAAAACTCGAAGAACCAGGGTTCAGGTGTGTCAAAAGGTGCGTTTGATAATCGATTGAAACTGAAATTCCTTCTTTGCAAAGAACAGTGTGAGTAAATGAGCCTTCGAATTTGGAAACAGCGAGTCAGCGAGAAGAATTGATGAAACTGGACCAACTCATCAATGAAGGTTTTCGAATTTTGGTGTACATCGATTCTGTCTGTTGCCTTGAAAGAAACTCCTAGTATGTTAGTGTGAGTGCGCGCGCGCGATAGAGAGAGAGAGAGAGAGAGAGAGAGAGAGAGAGAGAGAGAGAACACGACGTCCAGACAGGAAAAACACATTGCTCTTGCCACAGAGCCACGTGCATAAGAGTTTGTCCGATTGTACCGAGGAACCAGGGCAGGTAGTTCAACGGCTGTTCAAGTGATCTTCCTGAACCTTCAGGACAAAAAGAACCAAACCACAGACGACATTCGGTACGTTGGGGTTTTGCCAGATCTCGAGTGTCCTTCCGCGGGTTGTGTCTCCAGAGAAACCAGGTTCTGCAGGCAGAACGTGGTGTTTACCTGGCGAAGGAAACGCGATCTCCGAGCAAACACGAGCAAACACTAATTGAGGCAAAATCATACAAAAGCCAGCAAGCAATTCTCAATCAAATATTAATACTCAATTGATGAATGTGCAATTGTGCTCGTGAACCCAGACGACACCAGGATTTTGTTCTGATTGTGTCCAAGAGCCCTTGCAGACCACCTTGGCAAAGATTGGTGCTTCAACCTGCCTGATTTCAAAGGGACGCGCAGTGTGTGCGGGTGTCTCAGGCCACGAACACACTGCACTGGTTCTTTCCAGCCCAACGGGCTCTGCAGACTCATCGAGGTGTCCCCTTTGGGCTGTTAAACTGTACTGCACAAACTAAGTTGGGCTGTGTGGCCTGAAGCAAAAAACTAATCTTCAAAACAAAAAAGTGAGAAGTACCTTACACGACATATGTGAATGTACCAATCTTTGAAATAAAAACAGTAAAATGTACCACTTTTGTTTCCAATATCATTATTTGCAGTACAATCTGAATACAGAAGAACAATGTCAAACGAAAAATACTTCTGTTTGCAGTACATCTGAGTGAATCGGTACCATGTGACATAAACTACTGTTGTTATTCGTATGAAAAAGTGTAAAGAAAGATGTACTGCAAACAGAGGTACATTCAACATTATAAGGGGACAATATTTTCTCCTGGCCCTGGTATGAGTGCTGAGGATTTGCTTTGTTCCCAAAAAAAGTTTCGATCACTGACGGTTGTGCATGTATTGTGTACGTGTGCATGTGGGGGCAATCTCATCTGCTTTTCAGTGACGGTTCAGGCAAGTTCCAAGAAAAGAAGTTCTTGGCCAAACTGGTGAGCGCGCACACACACACACACACACACACACACACACACACACACACACACACACACAAGGACAGATGCACACGACTTTGAATCTGCCCCAGTGGTAGCAAGTATGAAGCTGTGTAACAGATAAGTATTGTTGCTTGCATTTCATGTCCTCTGTTCCAGCCGAACCAGAAGAAACTCAGCCATGCCCTCCTACAATTTGTTTTCTTGAAGCTCAAGGCCACACACATGCACAAGCACACACACACGCACTTCTTGAAGGCCAATGTGAATGGTTTGCTCCCAGGTGGAAGAATAAACAAGGGCAGGTGTGCAACTTTGAAACATACAACAATTTTCCATTTGTTCCGAGGTGGAACAAATTGTCAGGCTTGAAAGGCAACAAGTGCAAAACGGAACATTTACTGCACATCAAACATTTCTGCTTGCCTTTCATTTTTTGAGCAGGATGACTGTATACGAACTGACTGCTGATTGCGTGGATCAGACAAAACGTTGGACAACAAAAATTTCAAACAGCAACTGAGTTCTCAAATTGCCCGTGAAAAGACCGCTGTTCGAGCGTAAGTCTTACCCAAACAAAGTGAAAAGGATCATTGAGGTACAAGTGTCAAAGATCATTCATGTACGACGTTGACTAGCACGCTCAGGTTCAACGCGTACTTTCAAATGCTCGCATGTTCGCCTCTTTGCACATTTCTCTTCACCACGTGCGAGTATCGGAGGTCGGGGCGATCGAGGATATGGTGAAAAGGCGTGGAAACTGCTGGATTACTCTTGTGATAGTAACAAGCCTCTTCCTTTCTTGGACAAGGCCAAGGCAAGAGGAAACAAGACACGAGAAACACGCGAATGTTTTCTTGATTCTTGAGAAGGAAAATGGCAGAACAACACTGAGGAAGAATGTGACTGAACACTGGCGCATACCTGTGCGAAAGTGGAACCAGAGTGAAGAACTTATTGTCAATATTCACGTTCTGAAAAGCGGAGGCCGGTCAGTCGACAGTGCTTTGGTACACAATGCGAGTCTTGGACACTGTAAAGTGCGGGTCTTCAAAACATGGGATGCGCCAGGAGCATTCCAAGGTCAGCGGTTTGAACGTCTTCATGATCTGCAACTGCAAATGAACAAGACCAAAAAGGCTCAGTTGATCCTTCTTGCAGACTGCAACTCCAAGGTTTTTGCGATATTTCATTTTCACTTTGATTGGACACTCGTCCACCAGATTCAGTTGAAGATGGGTTACAAAGTGGCACCCCTCATCATTCTGAGAGACCCCGTTCAGAGAATGGTATCCAACTTTTACTTTGTAAGGAACAAACCGTGGACAAAGAGCTTCAAATTTAGCAGGCAGAACTTGACGGAATATCTGGAGGATATGGACTCCATGATGGAAACAAGAGTGATTTGGAACGATGGTCAGGTATCGTACTCATCAGAGCATCTTGTCTTCCTCTCGGCTGAACGCTCAATTTCGCAAAGAAACATTTTATCTTTCTGAAACTTTTTTGGAGAACCAACACAACGCTTCCCCCTTTTCAGGCAGGTGCACACTGGCTGGCAGGATTGCACCAATTCTTCGGGGTTAACACCACAGCAGATGAAGTGATTACCAAGGAACAGCTGGCACTGAATTCGACGTACGTCTTGGAAAAGGCCATTGACAACTTGCACAAGTGTCTCTGGGTGGGGATCCTGGAAGAGATTGACCAAGGTACGGAACTGCTCAGGTACCAAACAGGACTCACCGTCAACCTGGGGACCCGGATTGGCAACCCACACCCACTACCAACCGAGGATGAGGTGAAAAAGATACGAAAGTTGATGCCAATGGATTTGTACTTGTACAATTATGCCAGACAATTGTTTGCAAACCGATGGGAGAGATATCAGTCTGAACTGAGTGGCAAGACTCAATCGTCACAAAAGGATGTGGTGTTAAGTCTACCCAGGACCTTCCCTGTGGGTTGCGTCAGTTCACGATCATTATTCAAATGTGATGACAAATTTGTTCAATTGAACCAAAGACAGCGAGAGTATCATCTGTCTCGGTGGCGACACCTTTTAAAAGTTGGAAAGCACTCAGCAGCATCAACGCTCAATGTGTGACAGACACATTGGGATGTGTTGTGGGACAGCTCGAACACAACACACATTTCTTCCGTACGGTGCGACAGATTTCAGCTTTTGCAGCTGAAGCCTCTCTCTCTCTTGGCAGAAAATGAGCTCCCTCCCGGACTCAAGTCTACAAGTCCATTGCAGTCATTTGTCGCTGCAACATAATTTCATTGGAGCACAGCAATACTGACCAATTTGTGTTTTGGTGTGTTTTGAGAATACACTGCACCATACACCTGGTTTGTTTCTGTTATTTTTTCTTCGGAACAGGCTAGAGGCACCCAGGACCCAGGTTCCTGAACCAGTGAAAAGTTGGGTTTTGACCTTTTTTTGAAGTTGTTTAAAGTCAAAATCTTGCACGCAAATCTGTTGCCAAATCCTGGATCTGCTTCTTGTTTTGAGACTGATGCAGAGACAAACAACACAACAACGCGAACTTTTGCACCTCGCTCCACCTGACACCGGACACAAAGTGATTCAGCCACAAACTCCAATGACTTCACAGAAATTCCACTGACAGTTGAAGTCTTGGCTCCACCCTTGTGAAATGTCTTTGTTGCGGCAGTAAAACCAATGGATGAGCCTCAAACGTTCGCAGAATCTTTGAAGCAGATACTCGTGCGTGCATCACGAGCGTTCTTACATGGTTTCCGTGCGCGTGTGTTGTGCGTCGACTCACTGAGGTCCCGGGGCTCCTGAGGCCAGGACAAACTTTGTGCTTTGTGGTTCTCAGACCTTCGACGCCAATGCATTTTCCATCACTGTGCGTGCACACTCAGTTTCAGAAAATGTCTCCACCGCAATGTCACACCATCTTTGTTGTGGGCTTCAAACAAATTCCAGTGTCAAAAAGTCAAACTGCCATTTCAAACCTGTGTGAACTTGTCTTTTTTGCGGACGCAGCCACTCTCCAGGGGGTCCAGGTGGCAGAGAAGGACTTTTCCTCACGTTTACAAAAAGAAAACATTTTTTTGAGGTCAAATGAACTGTACCGTTCCTTTTGTGACCTGAGATGCTTGCATAAACTTGCTTGTTTGTAGTCGCTTCGCAATTTCCGTCTGAAACTGAAATCATTTGAACGAAAACGCTGGTGGGTCCAGAGGTCCAATTCCCAGACCACTGAGTGAAGCTTAGTTTGAGGAGAAATGTTTCACAATGTGTTTTGTTTCGTTTGTGGTTCAGAAAGTGTCGAGCCTCCGCCAGAGAATTTGGGAATCAGGATTCAAATGCAAATGTCCAAACTTGTACAAGCTATTTTACACTGCAGTCCGACAGATATCCGAGGACAAATCAGGTGTATGTGATGCGAATGCGGATTCGCAGATTGCCGATGCAGTCTTTTTTCGAAGCTGTGGACTCGCACGACTGAGATGCTCAGGACGTTGTCTGCAACCTTCGTTCAACCTTCGGTTGGATTTGCAATCGTTTTGCAAAGTCAAGCCCTGAACCGCCGAATTTGACAAGAAAAGGACACAAAGCGCACACGTACAAACCACGCATGTCAACAACACACGAGTCAGGAAAACTCCAAATTGTCTGAAGAATTCTGACAGTGCTTGGAGCTGCATGGAGAGAATCTATACGCAGCTTCACTGCAAGAGGAACCCGGCATCGACACACAGACACGAACACTGCTGCCTGAGAGCTGCTTCAGCAGAGTCCATTGTGTGCAGACAGGCATTCAAATCTGCACCGGTTCTACCCAGCTTGACAGATCCAAAATCACGCTCATCTGATGCGAAGAATAAGGGCAGCGCTGAGGCGTTCCCAGATTTGCTTGTGGGAATTCGGAAAATAACCAGATAAACAGCAGAGCGCTGTTGAGGCAGGTTGGATGTGCTGTGTTGGACTCAACTTTGACGGAGGGTCCTCCAGAAGCATGCAAGCACAGACTGGGCCCAGGGCGCTAGCGGCGCAACAATAAACTTGCGTTGGATTCAAGTCGTCCGCAAATGGGCAGCTGGTTTACCTTTGGTATGGAAGACAGCAGAAGCTACTTCGATGACACTGCTAGCGTCTCACCCAAAGAAATTGGTTCCACTCTGTCGTCAGTCCTCAAGGTAAGTGTGATATGTTGAGATTGCAGGGTCCAGGGGAATTGGCCGTGCAGTCAACAAACATTCTGTGTGCAGAGTTGTGTCGCTGTTGAAAGAGAACCACGGAATTTCAGGGGTCTTGAGTCGCATTATTGTACATTTTTGGTGTTTTAAGGTTCAGGTGAGCTGGTTGCGGTGGTTTTGAAACACAATCGTCTTTTTCGGGTTATTTTCAACAGTTACTTCTGAAGGTGACACGCTTGCATTTCCTGGCAACTTGCAGTAGTTCTTGGGTCAGGCATGCACAAAATGACTTTCGCTCATGCAACTCGCCGCTCGCCATGCCGCTGCGTTGGCTGTGTTGCAGACAGAGTTCACCGTGGGCATTAGCTGAACGTGACCAGCGCAGCCAGGGGTGTGGTCAGAGCACGCCCACGTGTTCCTGGTGCGCTGAGTGAACGCCCGTGAGCACGGCCACACACTCCCACCAAACGGTGCGTGGAAACGGCGACTGCTGTCATTGTTTGACTTCTTTTTTCACTTGAAGGTGCACTTGGTCATCCTCAGCACCATCTCATCACGAAGCTGGGGTTTGTGGGAGAGACGTTTGTCTCGTTGTGTGGGTCGCCATCGACAGAGGCAACTTGGGCTGTGGTCCCTCAACTATTGGTGCCGTCGCAGGAAACACCACTGCTGCAACCCAACTGTTAGCTTCACAATAATGGTTTGATCTGCTCAAAGCAGAACGTATGTCTGTCAATATTTGGGGACCGTGAAAGGAACGGAAGCCCTCCAAAATTTTGGAAGACATTCTGTGTCCCATCCTGGTTCAGAGGCCAAGCAATGAGTCTTCTCTTTGGTCTCCATGGGCGTGCACGTCGCACCTCCGCCCAGTACTCTGATGCATGAAGCCCATTTTTGTGTCCAGCGATGGTGAATGTCTTGCTGCTGTTGATGTTTGCTTGGACTGATTGTTGGGTAGATTCCATTGAGAAATACTCTGAAATGAGACCCCGAGGACGAAGCCGCCACATTCGTCTCAGAAATCAATTGTTTTCTGGATTTTTTGTGCGTTGGGTCGGGATTACGCTCAATTGATGTGCAGAGAGCCAGGAAGAGAAACGATTCAAACAGAATGTTGACGAAAATGCTTTCACCGACATTTTGTCAGATTGTTCTGGGAATGAGCGTGACACAGCGGTAAGTCAAGAACCATTCTCTTATTTCTGCGTCCAGGAGCCCTCGTGGCACGAAAGGACCCTTTCGCAGGTGGCCACGCCTGCAGACACACCCTCATCGTGCATGGTCCTCGTCCTGACGTGACTTCAGAGACGGAATGACAGCAGTGCGCATTGATCACTGATCTCTCGGCAAGAGCATTTCCAGCTTTGATTTTTCAGGTTCAGGACATTCTTCTTCTTTTCGAGTTTGTAACATCTGAGTGATTTCGCTGCCGTGTGTTCTGCCTTTGTGCTGCCTTCTTCAACTCCACCCTCCCGAGCTTGATTTGTGTTTTCGCTTCTCCTCACTTCGCCTCATCACACGTTTTCGTTCCGGTGAACACTCTTCCTTTGATGTTCCTTGAAAATGGGTGACATTTTCTTTGTCAATGGGAAACGTTCTTGTTTGGTTCATGAAACCCCTCTTGCGGTGTAGAAGCCACAGACATTTTTGGAAGGCTTCAGGAGATCAAATTTCTGGCATTTCTCTACGCAGTTCTGACAGTTGCTTCCTCACACCGTTCTTTAATTTCCATGCAACACACTTTCAGTGCGGTTTACCCTTCGCCTCTGAACATGTCTGGCACACGCAGGTGAATCTGATATCATAACTTTCTGCAGTGCAATGTAAGGCAATGTCATGAAATGTGACTCTGAAAATGTCCTGCTTTGCTTGCCCCTGAGAAAAGCCCCACTGCTGCGCGTGAAACAGTGCACCACAAGTCCGTGGCTCCTGTTACGAAAACCTTGTCCAAGTCCCACCCAGTTTCTACGTACTCCCCACTTCCTTCTTTTCTCATTGCTTGAAGGTCAATAAGAAGTCCCAGGAGGAAGTGTCCCACAGCGCTCGGAAGCCTCACACAATGGGGGCTGTTGATGTGTGTTGCAATGAGCCTCTGTATCAAGTTGCAATCAATAGAAATTCCGGGTCCGGGCGAGGCAGCCAGGGCTTCAAAGTTTCCAGGCAGTTCCAGTGGAGCACTTTTTCCACCTGTGTGTCAGGCGATTGTGCGCACCTGGTCACGACAAGACCACGTCGGCCTCAGCACCGGGGTGGACGAAAAGGATGATGACGCTGAGACAGTGCATGGCAATCTGAAAGCTTGTGTTCCCGTGTTTCGTTGTTTCGACAAAAAATGTTCACCTCCCGTGTTTTTGGTTTCATCATACTACTTGCACCTTCACCAGCCATGTATGCTACAAAATGCTGCAAAATGTATTGATCATTTTGAGAAAACAGGTGGCTCGTAAAGAAACTCTTTTTGACGAAGCACGTCTCCTTCATACTCGTACGCGCACGACATTGCACCCTGAGGCACAGAGCTTTGTTCACGTAGTTCTCCATTAGCAGCGAGAAGTGGCATCCCAGTTCCCCGCCCAGTCTCCGCGTAAAATTCAATTTGAAGCGACAATCAGTGAAGATTCATTGCTCCAGTCTGCGCAGCAATTAATGCTGGATCAAGGAACCGCCTAAAGATACGCTGCAAGCGTTCTTTTCTTCTCATATGGAGCGAATCACGAAGCGAATCTAATCCTTTAAGCTGTGTTTCAATAAGGGAGCCATTAAACTTTGCAAAGGAATGAGCATTCATAGCTATGCAGCTGTTTTTGCACCAAACATCTTTGTGAAATCTGCCAAACATAATTTCGGCGTGGGCGTTGCTGCGGTCCCAAGTCCGTCAGTGAACGCCACAAATTACCCAGCACCTCTGCGATAATTTGACAGGATGCGACCCAGGATTTTCTTCTGATCTTTCCTGAAATTAACTCTCCGCGCACAGGGGGCTGTGGGACTGTCCTCGCGTGGCAACCTTCACAGGAGCTGCAGGAGGAGCTCTTTGATTAACACCGTCGATCGAGGCAATGACCTACTTTCCACCACGGATTCGTATGTGTCTCTGAAAACATACTCATATACGGCGCACCTGAAGTGTTCCGGACGCGAGGTCCCAAGCTATAATCTGAAAAATCCTCCTCGCTGACCTGCAGTAAAACTCTTTTACAAAAACCAAAAGCCGTGTCATGTCGTTTTGAATTATGCAAGAAGGAGGCTCGTGCACGTGCCTGAATGCCGTTGCAAAAAGAGTCACACAACACCGAAGAGAAGCACAAAAGCGTTGTTCTGTATGCATAATCAGGGACAAACCTGAATGTTAGGTGATGGGCCTTGCAAGCTTGGTATTTATTGGGTCCAACTGCATTTGCACTGTCAACATCAGCACTTTTTCGCGCGACTTCCTGCAACAGGCGCGCAAAACTTATTCAGTTTGACAAGCGCCTTCGAGGATCTGTACAGCTTCCCTGGCTCAACATAAGACCCACAGTGGTTCACGGACCATTTTGACACAAACGTAGAGAACGTTGTTGGAAAAGACAACTTTTCTCGAATCAAATGGTATTTTTGGAGAGTGTTTGGTCGAATTGCATTCATGTCTCCGTATTGATTAGCAGTGCTTGATGTGATCCCCCGTAATCCACGATGGCTGCTGTAGAAAAGCCATTATTTTGTGCTCACCGTACCGTTTCATCATTCATCTCTGCAGGGTATCGAGTCCATCCAGTCAGGAGTCACACACTGAGTGAACAAGCAACTCAAGAATGACTCCTTTTCTGAGTTTCTGTTGAAAGTTGGCAGGAGACACACAAAAACTGCAACGCATCGCTTGAAGACACACCTGTGCACGCAGTGCTTGTTTGGAAATCAGGACAGTACTCAATGTGCACAGCTCCTGACCCTTGTCTGGTGAGCAACACATGACCATCCATTGAAGCACTTGTCAAGATCTTCGGCGGCATCGTTTTCGAATTTGAATGCAGCCAAGTGAGATATTGTTCGGTGCCATTGTGCAAGCACACTTTGTGCCCAGATTGAAGGAGAATAGACTTTGTCGAAAGTATATACCACACCTTCGCCTGTGAAAAGGACAAAAAAGCAAGACTTTCAAAACATGTTTCACAATGAAGAACATGTTGTGCAATTTGCGGCTGCTCAAAGGCGTTGCGTGTTGGGTGTTGGCAATGAACACAGCCTTGATGGGCATTTCCATTGTTACACTCTCATATGATACGCTGCGTGTGTACATGCCAGCTGCACAATGAGTTCATGCTTTTGAGAGAAAAAATCTACCTGCATGTCTGCAGATTCGGCAGAACTGAACATTTTTGTGGATTTGTTCTTGTCCTTTTGGTGACGCAAAGATTTGCACGCGTGTCTCAAATGGTTTCGCGGATTGTTTGAATCCTTTGGTCGTTGCTGTGTCGTTCTCTGCTGAATATGGATGAAATCTTTGAGAAAGCGAAAGGGGACATTGATGCAGATGCAGAGACATCTCTGCGGTTGATCAGTATTCCTGATTAGTCGCTGTGTGTAATGGACCGAGCGACCTAATCCAACCAACAACATCCAATCTGTAATTTCGGAGCTCCGGGGGAAGCAGCGTCCCTATCAGGTCAAGTTTCTTCGTATTGTGCGGTGTCACCAAGAGAAGATCCACGACGAAGATCATTCACAAGGGATTTTCTGCTCCAAGACAAATGAGATTGCGATAAGGATTGCAGTGCATGGCCAAGCACTGGAATACGCATTTTCGTGCAATGAAATTTTTATTATTCAGGCTTGCAGTGTCCGTCGGAGGGATGGACCACAGCGGATTCAGAAAGCTGCGGTGTTCTGGTCTGCAGGGTGCTTTCCTCCATTTGTTCTGTCTGTGGCCTCGACAATTTAAGGCAACGCCCAGTCCTGTTCAAGTTGCTGCCAGATCAGACCGGAGAAGCTTGAGGCTGAAATCAGAGAAAAGTGAAGTCCAAGTCTCCACTTTGTACTTCTGTGGTTCTCCAAGCTGGGTTGCCAACTTGGTTGCAAGAATACTTTGAGAGAAGCTCACGTAATTTGTACTGCTTGTGTTGGGTGGGTCTGAAATACCTCCGTGTGCATCTGGATACGACTGGCCGAGACACAAAATCCATTTATCACTCATTTCTGAATCCCCGATCCATATGTGAACGCTGTGAGCAATTTGACCGACAAGAGCTCACCGCAAATTGGAGAGCATTATTCTGTGAAGAAAATAATTCTCACTGTTGTTTGGAAACAGCTCCAGAAAGAATGATGCAGGAAGACTTGGACCCGTTGCCGCATGGGCGTCAGTCTCTGAGTTTAACTGGTCAAGGCCCACACAAAGAAACACCTTTCACTTGTTAGAAAAGGGCCCATATACACTCGCGCATTTCGTACTTTCTTGCCAAAGACTGAAAAGTGAAATTGAGCTTGACTTCCCACATCAGAGAGACGACGGCATCAACTCTGCACGAGCCCTGTTCTCCCCGTAGGAACCAGCTTCAGTGACAAAAATCTGCAAACTGCTTGGTCATGAGCTGCCACCGGTCCAAGTTTCAAGCATTGAAAGAAAAAGAGAAGGTGAGTTGATGTTTGTCAAGAGGGACATCAAAAGACAAAGCTGTGTGAGGTTCAGTCACACCCAAGGTGCTCATACAAAGACATCCGCTGTCAGAGAACAGTTGGATGGTCACCCTGCAGTTTGCAGCCACACGAGCACATTCAGATCTGCTGATTGGTCTGTGGTGGAACGTTCACTGAAATTCGCTATTTCAGAGTGTAACGACGTGTTACCTTCAGGATCAATTGGAAACTGTCGATGTTGCTTTCGTTCAATCGATTTTCGTTTTTTCTTCTCCTGCTCAGTGAAATTGTGTGAGTGAAATTCTTGTTTTGAATTGATTTTCATTTGCGTGAGTCTGTAAGTTTTGTTTCGATTCTCGTGTAAAACTTGCAAGAATCGAAATGCTATTGTTTGTGGTTCACGTGTATGTGGTAATTGAGGTGCCCCGACCTGAATAGCCTCCACACAGAGACTGAGAAATTTTGTACTGCTGGGTTCCAGCAGTCACACAACAGTTCCTCAAAATATCACCAATTCAGATCCTTTCGAATCTCATACTGAACTCTCCAAACGTCCAAGAGATCAGAAATTCGCGTCTGATGACGAACGACGGGGCACGGTCGATCTGTCTGCTTCTCTGTATTCCACATGCATTATTGACGAGGCACCAGGCTATAAAAGTGGGACCGAGCCTGTAATGGCGAAGTCTTTGAACGGACTCTCTGTGTGTTGAGTTGCAGTAGTGTGCAGCTGGGGAGCCCTGTGCACACAGCGCTGTGACCGGGTGGAGTGTTTGATTAGTGGCACAATGGGAAGCAATGAAAACACGCTTCAGTCGCCGAATCAATATCCGAGTACAAGTCCCTGATCACACCGCAGAGAGGCTCAGATTTGGCAATTGTGCGCCATGCAGGTCAATGAAAGGCAGTCGTGCCACTCAAATTGAGGGACATTTGTCCTGGGAGTGACAATTTGGAAGTAGGTTCTTTCAGATCCACAGAAAAATCTCAAGTTTGTTTGCACATAGCACACAATCGCTAGCTTCTTCTCCAGACGATCCAGGATTGAAGTGGAGGGGAAAGCGACCAAGTCCTGACTGGACTGTGTCTGATTCAGTCAAATCTATATTGAAAACATGCAATACGGAAAGAGTGAAATAAATGTGTGTCTGGTGTGGAACAAAAGGAAGACAAGGTTTCTTTGTTCAGGGTTGAGGGTGGGCCCCTGAATTCTCTGAAGTTCTCTTTTCGAATCACTTCTGCGAGTTCATAAGAGATGGGCAACGGTTTGTGCGTCTCCTGCCTTGGACTGAGCCTCAGTCAGGCACAGACGACACCCATCTCTGGTATTGAAAGCGACAGGAAAACCAACGCCCGGCTGTCAGAGATAAGCGCCCATTGAATTTTAATCGTGGCTCCAGATCTCTACGTACAAATACAGCTGATTACACAAGGATTGCACAAGCAAGAAGCATATCCAAGGAAAACAGCCATTCTGTCTCTGTGCATGATTTGCGTTGGATGAGCACAAAGCTTTTCAAAGAGATGTTTCCTTTCTTCCTGGAGCGCATTCTTTTCTCTTTTTGTGCAAACTTTTTCTATTTCTTCGTCATGATTTGGGTGCAAGTGGTGCAGTGAATTTGGTAAATGTCTGCACGTAGAAAAGCTCACAGCAAAACGATTTTACGTTTGAAAACAATGGGAATTAAAGACACTACCAATCTTTCTGATTCCGAAATGGAAATGGAACAACTCAAAGTGTGTTCTGTTTTCCTTTTGCTGACAAAGCAAAATGATGAGAGAGAGACAGACAGACAGACAGAGAGAGACAGAGAGAGACAGAGAGACAGAGACAGAGTGATGGAAGAAGTGATCAAACAGTGAGCCCTGCCTCGCCCAACGAAATGTTGCATCGCACCTTATTTGGCATGTTGCTGTCAGTTTCAAACATGTTCCGTGTTGTTTTGTGAACGAATTTCTGCTTGCCAGCTTGAACGCGAAAAGGCTCCAGCATTTCAATTAATTCTTTCTATTTTGTTGTCTTTTCAGAAGATGTGTCGAAGCGGGTGAATTTCCATCAAATCAAACGAATCAGTGAAGAAGCAATTGTGAGAACTGCTGCTGCTGCTGCTTTCAACTTTCGCAAACACACGCTCGAGAAAATGTGAATCAAACATCAAAAGGACAAGGAAAAGAGTTTCTCAATCACTTGGTGAGACTCTGTGAAAAGGAAAGAAAGGCTGAAAGAATAAAGACAAAGAAATTGGATTGCACCGAAGGAGAAAAGTACATCTTAAGCTCTCAGTGCAGACGTTTCATAAGTTCCAGGAAAGTAATTGCATCGAAAGCAAATACAAGTGCAACGAAAATTCCACGACAAAAATCGGTTTTAATCGCAGAAAGTTTTCTTGAGCGTTTCAAATCTTCATGCCCGCTTACCAATTCTTCTCACAAACGCAAAACCAAGCTGAAGAACAAGTTTCTTGTCACCACAGCAATACAATTGCAGACTGTGACTGGTCTGTGGGTTGATGTGGAACTGTGCGGCGTTGGTACAGTGCGCGGGAAATCGATGGCAGCTGTTTGATCCGGTGTGAGACGCGGCTTGATCTCTGTCGCCTTCCGACGGGCAGGAAAATCCTTTGATAGCGCTGCATCGTACGTGCGAGGAAACAGGCAACGAAACTTGTTGGAACAACCGAAGTTCATTTTGGTGCATAATTCTTTGCAGACATATTGAAATTCTTATTGTCATGCTGGCCTTGACCTGAATTTGGCCTCAGACTGCCTTTCGCCTGGGATTGTCACCGGAACGGACACGCCAAATGACAGATGCAGGTTCGCATGCAGGCCCAGCTTCAAAAGCAGTGGATTGTTTGGCTTCTAAGCCACAAGCTGACATTTATTGGACAGGTAGTGGAACCTAAAAATCATGGGAGACGCACTGCAACATTTTGTTGAGCTGGTGATCCACAGTTGCAGACAGATTGATCCGCGTTGTGAGACATTCACTTCTGCACTTCAAGAAAACTGATTTCACCTCCACCATTACGTGGACCCTAGAGAGCGACAGAGAAAGCGAACAACTTTGGACAATGGAAGTGATGGTCGGCTGGTTGCGGAGCGCGGGCCCCATGCTGTGGACGGTACTGCTGTGCGGGTGGCTCTTCTCCAGCTGCACGGAATCCTCGCGAAGAAACGAACCCTGCTCTTTTCCTCTCACCCTCAGAACTACGGAGTGGCCGTGGAAAATACTGTCTCCTGGTAAGAATTTTTCAGTGTGGTGGTTGGTTCTGGCGGATTTTGAATCAATGTTGGTTACCAACCCTCGTGAATGGGGTCCAATCTTGGGGCAAACTGAAATGTCAAAACTTTTCACCCTTGATGCAAGAATAAAACGAAGGCCGAGTTTGATCTACGGAAAGGAAATCAAGCCCCAGGCTTCCAGACCAGCTGCGGCGGGGGGGGGGGGGGAAGGAGTCTTTCGTCCATCATTTGGCAGGAGGGACATTGCTAACACTGGTCTGCCAACCTGGGAGACCTGAGAGTTTTTGGGGCAGGAACTTTCCTTTTGGGATCCAAGCTGAAACTGCGGACAGTTTGCCTCCTGCATGGCCAGCACAAGTTTTTCACAGGATGAGAAGTAAATGTTCAAGACAGTGAGGTCTTGGTATCTGACGTGAGACAGCATGGAAGGAATTGATTCAGTTTCGCTCGTGTCTCCCACAGACAACACGGAGGGGATCCTACATCGCTACCGGCGCGTCACGTTTCGTGAGCACGATATGCGCATGGACTACATGCGGCGGCGCTACTCTGAGGACATCGCCACGTCCTACTCGTACACGTGCCTCGAGAAGCTCTCCAACAACAGGTTCCTCGTGTCCCGCGAGGACGACAGCGTCATCACCAAGTACACGTGTATTCAGGTGGGCACAGCTCAGCTGTGGCTCAAAGGCACCGCTCGTACGCTCGGACTCCAGGTTCACAAGCCAAAGACCCAGACGTACGGGAGTGAAATTGTGGAAATTTGGCCACCGTGCGCGCGAACTGTTTTGCTCACTTGGCACAACATGGGTGATCAATCAGGAGGTGCTTCCCTTATGCTGCACTCGCAGGAGAAACTAGATTGAGTCGAAACAAAATCTAATCTGCACACAGCAAACAAATCCGGTTACTCTGTCTGGACGCAGGATTGCATCACGTCCCGGACAGGGAAAGGGAAAATAGAATGAACACAATTGGCCAGTGCAATGTGATGGGTTTGTCACGAGTTTCGCCGCGCTTTCGTTGCCCCAAAAGGCCCGCAAAGTTTGATCGTACTTTGCGCTCCCGATTTTTGTGCGAACTGTGCTTCTGAAGTCAAAGTGCAAAAACAACCTGCCCACGTCGCATGACTTGGAAGTCAATGAAACCATTGAACACACTTTCAGAAACCCTCCTCAGAAAGGAAATCTGGGTTAGCACACACACACACACACACACACACACACACACACACACACACACACACCAATTCCTTCAACACACACGGACAGTGCAAACCAGGTTCCAACAGAGCTTCATCTCACACACTACATGCTCCTGCACATGTGGGAGAGAATTTGTCAGATGAGATCTAATTTTGACACGCTGCTGTCTCACCGCAGTTCGTGCGTCGCGGGACGAACGCGTACCAGCTGCGGCTCGGGCCTGTACGGGAGAAGCGCGCACACTCGCTGTGCAGCAGTTCTCGGCTCGAGCTGCTCGACGCGCCCCTCGTCTACTACCACACCGTCGGCGGCTACTGGGACGAACAGCGCAACCTCAACGACTCCTACACGGTGAGGGGCCGGTGACAAACAACGGTCCATGATGAGGTTTACTTCTGCACTGCCTTCCTTTGCTCGCAACTCAGAAATTCATGAGAAAAGAACCCATTCTTTGTGCTTTGCTTTCTTTGCTTTGTGCTTCTTTGTGAGTGTTTTTCGTGTTTGAGCTGTTTCTCATCTAGTTGGGAAAGGGCCTCTGGGAACTTAGCGGTTGACCTCAGTTAATCGAATCTGAGACGAGAGTGCGCGGTCAGCTGGTCAGGCCCGGCCTGATGGATTGTCCCTATTTCTGGTAATGATGCCGTATTACCCGCCAACTACTCCATCAAACAGGGTTGCGAGTCACATTGGAAAAAAAATCTGGAACTCTCAGTTCCTTTCATCGTTTAATTTTTACGTATGCATCTTGCTGGCATGTCTGAACTCATCTCAATTGCTCCTCCCCACTTTCAGTTGACTGCACAAGTGAGACTGAAGGCGTTCCTTTTTCAGGTGTGTCCCCTCCGAGGTGGGTATCTGGTCAAGTGGTACGACGAAGAGAAGCACCCGGGTTGCAACACCACCATCGAACCTGTGAAACTCGAAAACGAGTGCACCAACATGGAAGGACTGCGCTTCTTCTCATTCAACAAGCACGCATGCTCGATTCCCGATCCACGCCTGGAGCGACCTCATTACTGTTTTGCATCCTGGACTCACAAGCATTACACCTTCATGCTGATGTGGCAGCGTCACGGAGACTTCGAGCTGCCGTGTATCCGCTTTGAAACTGCGTCACGTAAGTCGGATCAACTCGAGGCTTACGTCTTCATGGATGGAGTGTGCGATTCCACCTCGAGTGTTTCTGCAAGCACGTCTTACAGAAAGCTTGAACTGGAGAGACTGATTGTGCCTGATATGTGTTCCAATGAGAACTCTTTGTGCACGGACCACCTGGAGATGCCCTCCTGCACCTCGGAGAGCGCTGCCATTTGCAGAAGCTATTGCAAGGTGTGTCAGTCTCCTTTGCCCTGGACCAATCTCACCTTTCCCGGAAATCTTCAGGGGAAATGGCAAGAAATCACTTTTGAGAAGAAGTATGGTTTAGTGGAATTTAAGCACGGTTTGTTGAGCTATCCATCCAGAGATGGAGAGTACACTCTGACGTCCAAGGCTGTGTGCAGGCGAGGAGGTGCCATGGGCCCCAAGGCTTCAGAGTACTCCCTCCTCTCAACGTACCAGAACGGCTGCAGCCCCAGGGTGACCAGTGCCATCATCGCCTATCGCAGGTAAATTTTCTGTTCAATTTCACGGAAAAGTGTCCTCAGTGCGTTTTTTCCAGTGATCGATCCTGGGTGTTTCGAAAGGAGTGAGTGACAAGTGCTCAACATGAAGATTTGTGGCCTCAGTTCCAAGAGCGAAATTACTCGCTTCTTGCATCAAGGTGCTGCGGCCAAAAGCAATTCATGTGAAGCTTGTTCGTGTTTGAAATGCTTTCCAATTGTGATAGATGCTGACAATAGACCCAATCTCTACCCACTTTGCCGGAGTAATCACGCGTGCAGACGCTGAAAAGGTTACAATAACCTTCCGAACCCTCTAAGTCACTCACTGTGAGTGGACCCATCGGCTACACACAGACACAGGCTTTTCCGAAGCAAATATTTTGTCCTTGCCTGAGACTCTACAAGAAGCTTGTGTGGGTGTGCTTCCCCTCTCTTACCTTGAGTTGATAACTAAGCCCAAGGCGCTGGTGGGTTGTTCCATTAAGGTGCGCCGAGGACATCCTTGTCAGAAGCATCACACACTCACTTCCTTCGGTTGCCTAATTACCGAGGCCTCCGGATGGCAGTGATCTTCTTTGTGAAACACTCCTTGCTGCTTGAACACTTCAGCCACGTTTATCCGTCCACTTTGTCGCCATCATACTTGAGAACACGCTGTCTTTCTGAAGACAAAAGAAAAAACAGAAAAAGTTGTATCCAGCTCAAAGCGCACGTTTTGCAGCAGAAAACCTGTCATGCAGTTTCTGACAAAGATTCTGCTGCTTATATGAGTTCTAAATTATGCAGCTGAAAGTGTTCCTTTGTTGAAACTGACGAATTTGGTGTCACAGGAACAGGTTACAACGAAGGTGAACTTGGGGGGGGGGGAATCTTTTCAGATCAAACTTGGAAGGTACAAATCTTGATGACAGTGAAGTGCAACGAGGAAGATTGAGTGGCAGGATAATGAATGGGCTTGAGCGAGTAGTGTCAAGTTTCAGGCTTCTGCTTTAGTCGGCACCGCGCTGCAAATCGCTGCGTCTGCCTCCCTGCTTTCGTGCCTTCCTGCAGGGAATTGCAGCCTCACTGAAAACACCATTGCAGCTGAACTGACAAGTCGTGCTTCTCTCCAAGGTTGCCTCCTGGCTCGGGCTAATTCGAGTTTTACGAAGCCAATAGTGAAGTTCTTGTCATGCAGACTCCCATGTGAGACAATGTCTCTGCTTTGGGCCAATCTTATCTGGACTGTTGAGCTGCTCTGTGAGTTTCAGAAGGTCAGAATGGCAGGTGGACTGAATTTCTGTCTCCTTCAGGATTTCTCAGTGCTTTTTTGTGCTCACATGCATCTTTTTCCCCTTTTCGTTTTTCAGTAACTCTGTGCTTAGTTTGCACTTGAGTCCCGCAATGATTGCCACGGTCCACACGGAGTTGGACCTGCAGCACGACCGCTGGACGCTGACCAACGACTACAAGTGGTGGTGCGCAGACATCAACCTCGAGATGGAGAGCAACCCAACCAGCTCCACCTACCGGTGAGGAAACAGCGCCATCTTCCGGTCATAACCTTGATTAAGAGATCGTGAAGCAAGGCTGAACTCCTTCCAACACCAGGCTTTTGGTCCCACTCAGGAAAAAATGGCAGTTTCTGTATTCGTTTTAGGTACTGGTACGACGTGTGGACGAATCTGCTGCGGGTGGAGAATGTGCACGTGACTGTGCCATGTGACTTCTCGTTGCCTACCGATCCCCACCAGTTCTCATTGAGGACAGGCCACAGCGACCTGTGTATGGGTCAACTGCATCCAGCAGAGGGAGACAGGTTCAACATGGACATCCTGGGCTCTTGCACCAAAAGTGACACAACTTGGTACGCCAAAGATATCGTGGCGGACACGACAGTGAGCCTCCAGGCAACCATCAGGCATTTCTGCCTGGCTTCATTCAAAGATAATTACAAGAATCAGTTTATCATCACCAAATCTCCAGATGTGATGCTGCAAGTGAACATAACCTACCTGTGTTGGTTTGTGTCCAGCAGTGGCCGGGTTGTGTACTGGCTGCCTGTTGGGAACTGTGACACATCGACTGAAATACTCATTATGAAGAAGCAAGTGACGCCACTGGCCACTCTGTTCTTTGACTCATCAGCAACGAGTTTGCAAACTGGACTCCAACAAATCCTGTGCTGTGTGACTCTGTGGAAATTGTTGGATCTCACGTTGTTTTGGTGACAGGGCAACTGAAACTTGATTTCTCGCTCTCGTCCTGAAGCATGCAAATAGAAGGTACAACTTGTCACTGAAGACTGATCTTTTTGAACCACCAAAAGTTTGAGGAAGTCGACTTCGTGAAACCAAACAAGGAAGCTGAAACACAGGCACTTCGAAGCATCGACAAACTTGTTTGTGTCCACACATGCAGAAGCAACCACGGAACAATCAAACCCTCACCCACAACGAACCTGTTTTCCGTGGTGACCAACCAAAAGGAAAGAAACTCTTTGGACGCGAGCATGAAACATGGTCACTTGAGATACTCGTGCCAAGTACAAAGTACCACAACGTCCAACCCAATGTGCACCACAAGTGAAGAAACCACCAGAGACATCCAACAGTGTTAACACAAGATAACCTGCGAGGACGCAGGTATTTTGGGCATTACTTTCTGAATGCATTCCTCACTCACTCCTGCACACACACATTTCAATCAAGGGCATTAGATCAAACTTTTGTGCTTCATTCGGTGTTGTGAGAGTGCGAATCGTGCAGCAGTTTGTCCCGTGGTTTCTCTTCGGGTTTGCGTCTCCCTGCCTGAAAGGTGACAGGCTCAGACCCTGGATCTGCTCTGCCTCAGTGGGGTCGACTTCTTGTTGAAAGAGAAACGTTTTTGCGCGCAGCGCAAAATTCAGCGTCGGGGTTTCTTTCTCTGGGCAATATGAAGGGGGTTCCAGGCCACATTGTCTCGCACCTGATTGAGTTTATTTGTCCGACAGTGTCAGAGAATGGGGAAAGAACGACGCACAGCACAACGAAGTTGATGTTGTGCGTGGAAGGAGTGTCGAAAACTCGCAGCACAGGAACAAAAAAGGCAAATGGCAACACGAGTCAAACGTCACGCTTGCTTCTTTGTCGAATCTGCCGAAAAATGTGCGTGCATGGAGTACCAACAGTTATTTTTCTGTACAAATTTGCACCCCAATGAGTTTTTCCATTCCAAAGTTGCACATGGAACAATAAAATTGTTTGCAATTTTGCACGGTTTTCATTTTTTCATTGCTCTGAGGCCTTTCATGACCTGCCAAATCATGCCCGTCCAAGAAAGAACACTGCGTTTGTAAGCAAAACCGCAAGAACAGATATTGCATTCAAATTTGAGGTTTCTTTCTCACAAAGCAGGACGAAGAAAATGAAAACGGGTAACGCGAAGGCGTGTCTGAGTTTTCGCTTTTGCTCACCTCCGTGGAGAGAACTGCATGAAACATCCACAGGTTTTCAGAGTCGAAACCAAGTTATGGACCACACCTTCCAGCACCAGCTCTGTTGGTTGATATTCTGGTCCATGGTGAGTAACGATGTTCAAGAAAAAGACACAAAATAAAGAAGGCAGGGCAGAGATATTGGAATGAAACGCTTTGCGTGAAAACATCTGTTACGACACCGCGACAAAAACTCGTACGTCTGCACGTACTACCCCCCCCCCCACACACACACACACACACACACAAGAAAAAGCGGGCATTTTCTCCCTTTGCCTCACTTCACCATTGGTCGCGGCAGAATGCACCAAAGCGGTTTGTAGGAATTGCGTGAAGCTGAAGCCTTGGAATCCTCCAACGGGAGACAGCAGAAAACAAAGCGCAATGCTGTCAAACTGTGGACACTGCTTTGTTGGAAAATAAGCCCAAATGACCTGACAATGGATCAGTTGACGACGCCCGTAAATCCGGACATTGATTGCGCAGAGACGGCTCGGTCCCGGTGAATAGTTTTCCAATTTTCATAAACCATCCGGGTTGAGACAGGCCGCCTATAAATTTAACGCAAATGGAGCAAATATGATAAGAAATCTATGGGACTGTAACTCACATTGATGTGAACGGGGCCATGAAGGGTGAAAAATGTCTTGTATTGGGTGGATTGCTTGCTTGGTGGATCCAGAATTCAGCTGTTTCGGTCGTAGCTTGCGGGCGGAATGATCTGGGACACGCAGATCTGCAAACAGCAATGCAAGAATTAAACCTGATGTACAGTTCGAATACGTGCAAAGACACATTTGATGACTTTGTGATGAAACGAAAGACAAAACTTTGCAACAGGAGTTACAAGAGCAGCAAAGGCCTGTCATGCTCATCAAAATCCACCGCATTGAGATTGAGTGTCTCGTGTGTGCGAACATTACCGGAACAGGTCAAGCACGGAAATTGGCATTGCGTGCGCGCCTCGCCCGGTCTCTGAGCTTGAACTCCATCCTTGGGACCTGGGTAATTCGGAGTTCACGCAGCCACTTATGTGCACAATCCAGCAAGACTGATTTGAATTGAATTGAACTGCACGATGTTTTTTGGAAACTTTCTGGGACATGGCAGCTTCATTCAGAAGCTGATGGAGTCTGGTCACGACTGTTGTGTGATAGAACTGAAGCCAAAATTCTGTCCCTCAGATCTGTCGAATGGCTGCGGACACCACATGCGCAATGTTTGCTGATGATTCTGACTTGTGACACAGAATAAGCTTCAACTCTCCTGGCAGTCGGAACCAACGCAGATCTGACAACTTGCCCATCTCCAATCGACCTGCTCTGCCATCTGTAATTCTACGGTCCTTGACTTGCACACGGTGATTACAGAGACGCGTTCGCCTCATTTCCCTCGCGACTGTCGGATTTCTTGATTTACCACCGATTGCTTCCATCGAGAGGCGCCGTGAGCAAAGATTATCGAACAACAATCTGCGAGACAGCTAGTGTGCGGGGAACCCGCTCAGAGACAGCTTTCTCCTCCTCCACCAGACAGGTTTTGTGAACACAGACATTGTCATTGAGATGATGAAAAGGCTTGTGGCACAGTTTGGTGAATGCCAAGTACTCACAAACAAGTGTTTGCTGAAAGCTTGGTATGGAAATCTGCTGAATTGTGTCTCTCACACAAGGGAAGCACAAGAAAAAAGAACGCAATGAACTCATGTCTGAAATTATGTGGCAGGTAAAATGTTATCTTTTCCTTCAAATGTTTTCTCTGCCTCTGATTCTGCACAGGCCAACTGAATCCACTCTTTTTCCGTGGCATTGCACGGAGCATGATCCCTTCATCCTTTCGCTGGGCTGTTTGGTGGAACCTTCCATGGACAAACTTGACTGCACCTTGAACTTACATTGAAGTTCGTGGTTCGTTTGATAAAAACTTTGACCTCGAAGCCCGATAGGTCTCTCCAATGGCTGTGCAGAGCAAGCAAACAAAACGACGATCTTCTTCACCAATCCCATTCTGCTCTCAACGCCGAAAGACACTCAAAGGCTCTCATCAACCCTTCAATGCAACCTACGACTCTCCAATCTCCTGTCGTGGAACCAGTGCAAGGGCAGTGATGGTTTCCTTTCTAACCTTGACTTCATTCGGCAGTTAGTTAGGCAAATGTCCTGGACTTCTGCGCTTGATTTTCTGTGTATTTGATAAGCGAATTACTGTCATTATGTTTCTAGATAATTGCATTTTCCCCTGCCAAGCAACTATTGATTGCCTGGAGTCCCGAGAACCGCGGTAATTCACTTCTGCTCAAGTGCTCTTTCAGTTCCTGCCATCAACAAAATGGAATTCCTGCCCTCCAGTGAAAACGTCTTGGTGCCTGCCATGGTGACTTGGAAAAACACATTGCCTTTGCGGCATCAAAATTCAAGAAAGATGCATCAGACGATTCGACTGATGCGTGAAATGTGATAAGAATACGTTTTTATTGCGCAAGTACGTACACAAAACGACCAGAGCCAAGAACGGACAGGAGAGACTCACGACCGAGGGTCGTTGGCCTCACACTAAGGGAAACGACCAACAAAGTTTCCTTGGTTGCACGTCCCTGCACAAATTCACAGTTGTGTCTCGGCAATTACCAATATGTACGCGGTAAGAGGACAAGAAAGAGTTCCCGCTGGTTCCTGCCATTTTTCGTGTCTTACCGATCCATCGCAGTCAGTTGTGAACTTTCCTTGCGTCCGGAAATGAGAATGTATAAAAACGATGTGCACCGTTATTGCGTGGGATTCGTAGCACTCCGGTTGAGTCGAGATGTTCTCGACTCACAAAGCAGAAGGCTTCAGTGGTCCGCCCTGTCCGGTAGGAATGTAAGGTAGCAGGGCCCTGAACTTCTGGTGCTCCCCCATCGTCCCTTTCATGTTCTCTGGACAGCCCC
>JAAUXT010034271.1_pt1 | contig 36130 bp, 21 predicted proteins | sample 7278171 | NCBI WGS metagenome assembly JAAUXT01 (sample SAMN14350112, study PRJNA611818) | marine sediment metagenome | isolation source: surface marine sediment (1.8m) | place: French Polynesia: Moorea | collected 2018-08 | reverse complement strand
TGAAGACTGACAAAAGTTAATGAGGCATCAACAAGACAAAACCAAAAGTCAATGAGGCATGAACAAAATGAAGGAAAGAAACAATAGATTTTGTAGACTTCAGAACAAATCCTGGTTATATGTAGGTTATTAAAACTCAACTTAACAAATACACAATAAAATGCACTCAAGCACTCCCAAAATGCACTTGTACCTCGTGCATTAAAGGTCGTGGCTTTCGTGCATTAAAATTGTGTATTTGTTTCGTTAGCGTTCAATAACCCTGACTTAAGCGATAAACTGGATGCCTGAACAGTGTGTGGACTGAAGCTTCACGTGTTGTAACCTACTTTGGGACTGAAACTTGCAGAAACAATTTCGTCTTCATTGAAAAGTCCAGAAAGTCCATTTGTCATGGACGACTGTGGTGTTCTTCAGTCACGGAGAATGGACTCGAGAAGGGAGAGGCAGAGCGTCTGTACTGAATCCGCGAGGCTGTTGTCCTTGCGATCTTCTAGAATTTCACTTCCAAACTGACTTGCGGAGGAGGGTGACACGCGCGGGTTGAGTCGTGGAATCTGCGAAACACCAGCGACAACAAAACTTCACGGGAAACAAAACCACGGTGGGAAACACATCGTTCGCTGGAAGTGCAAATCAGGATCTCACGACTTGGGTGGACGACATCCTGTCGGTTTCAGCGACCTCATTGCGAAACATCGTGTGCCGGATTGTCAGTCAGACTTTGAAGTGACGCAGAAATAAAGCTCGGATATGGATGTACTTATATCACACGGATCATCCACGAAGAAATCTGCGGGAAAACACAACTGTGGTAAAAATAGAAGAAAGTTTTGTACTCGTCTGTCTGGCTGCATGTTGATGTGGTGATCATTGGTCAAGGCCCTGGTCCAAAAGCGTTTAGATTGTACACAGAAACCAAACCGTTCAGGGTCAGTTTTGTCTTGAGGACCATTGTGCAGGAAATGTTGCGTGATTGAAGTGAACTGCACATTTCCCCAGTGATGGTTGCAGCAACCAGCAATGATCGTCTGCAGAACTTCGTGCACATCATCTTTCTTCTCGAGGGAGAAACTTCGTGCACTTGTCATCGGGTCTTGTGGAAATTGCAGCTTCTCATGAACCGATGAGGGACAGAAAACAGGTCTTCTTCGGAGCTCTGCTGAACTCGTCCGTCCGCTTTGATCAAGTCCACCCTGCAGATGGGGTCAGCAGCTGAACAACAAAGTAAATTCAATCTCGCTTCACTCAACGCAGCAAGAAACGAAAAGAACAGTCGAGACAATTTTCCATCCTGCTCTGGTTTGTTGTGTTTTGTGGAAAAACGGTCAGTGGCAGCGTTTGGTGCCTTCTAAGCATTGAGAAGTTCCATCTCTGAGTGGAATGGAGGAGACGGTTTGCTTGCTGCATGATTCGGCCTCACCTCAAAAAACTTGAAAATCTGCACTGAAAATGTTCTTGAGCGAAAAGATTGCCCATAAAGTTGTGTGGGTTGGAGGTGGAATTCACAACCGTGCATTTCATACTTCACCTGGTTTTTGTGCACGGAGAAAGAGGTGTGGTAATGCGCAAAAGTGATGCAAACGTTTTGGTGGTCCGATCCTTTGATCGACGCATTTTGTTCCAAGGTGACAGCAACCAGAGGTAAAGAGGCCGCAAAAACTCATTGGAAGGTTGAATCCCTCAGCGGTGACATTTGAAGTGTTTGGGGATTACTCACGTGTGGTTGAGCAGCAAGAGGGGGATCGGAAGTATTTTCATTCGTTTGCTGTGCTCCCTTTGAAAGAATTTGGGGAAATTTTGGCCATTCCGGATGGTTGAAGTCATTGGTGTCGTTAGGATCTCGTGTGGCACGTTTGCTCTTCTGAAGACTTCACCAGTTTGTAGTCGGATGGTTCGTGGTGCAAGAATAGAGTGGCAAGAAATGCCCTCAGGTGCGCTGAGTGAATGACCCTCACCGCAGCTATGTTAATTGTGAGGGGTGCAGGGTGAGAGTTGGAAGAATTTCGTCCTCGGGCTTCTTCTGCCAAGGTAAAAATGTGCTGAGTGAACTGAAAGGTGCAGAAGTCCTCAGTCGCTGCGGGTTCTGCTTCTATTTGGACGGATGTGACTGCACGTCCCTTGAAAGTTCAATTTGGAGCCTCTTGACTCTTCATCCCACGCTGATGTCTCCGAGTTGTGAATTCCCACAATCCCCTCAAAACAGAATCTCGAACAAACGTGTCGCATTGGCGGAAACGTGAGATTCAGATGACAGGAGAAATTCAGAGTTTGAGGATCTATCGTGACACCTGTGACGTCGACCAGGTGGGGGAGAGCGCAATATCAAAATCTCAGACACGGATCAATCGCGTAGTTGTTACCCCGTGTCTGCTTCGAATTGCAAGGAAATGGTATGATGTTCTTGTGAGCATCGGAACACTGTATTTGACCTCAATCTCTATCTGCAGTGGTTGTTGAAGTACGTGGATCATCGTTGATATGCGTTACTTCACCCTGACTTGCAAGCAGTTGACGGAGGCAATTATTGCACAAAGTGTCATTGCAAGATCCATGGCCTCCTGCCTGAGAATGACCTGAATACGGATTTCACAGGTGAAGCCCCATCCAGCCCCTTCCGTCATGTTTCTCGTTGTTCGTCTCTGCACCCGCTCTCCGGGACACCACAAAGTCTTCAGAAACTGCGTTGATACAGGTTTTATTCTGGCAGACACATCTGTGGTGATGCATTCAGCCCCTTTACAAGTCTTTTTCAATGAGGATCTTGAATCCTTCCACGACTTCCGTGGTTTAGTGTTCCATAACAGAGCGGAATTGTGGCCCAGCAATGAACAGCCCAAAATGTTATCTGCAGGTGACAATACAGGTTGAAAACTTCCCTCGTGAATGGTCGTTGAGTACGCAGAAAGCTAGCTTCAGTACGTACTGTGACTTCATTTGGTGCAAGTCTTTGTGTGAACCAACTTTCAAGAGAATCATGTGTGTCATTCTGATTGATTCCTCCGATTCTTGATGCTTTGTGTGGTGTGTGGGGGAATTGCCCAGACACAGGTGAGCGCTGTTACCTGACAGAGTGAAGCGTCAAAGGATCGAAGAACAAAAGTGCTGCCGACGCTCATGCTTTGCCACCAGTCAGTTCTGGAGATGACGTGCAAAAACCCCGCAGCTGCAGCTGTCAGCTGTGGCGGGTTGGAACAAACATTTTTGACAGCAAATCATTGTCAAATGGAAAATTGCGTGAAAAGAGTGAGGGTGACAAGAGCACATGAAATGAACACGCACCGAATGAAATCATGCAAGTTTCCGCAGTGTCGCATGATTTACTCTGCAGATCTGCTGAATTTTCCGCAAATGGCAAACCAGCACCTGTGCGCAGAAAATCATTCAGTCATTGATCATCACCTGCTGTCGTGGATTTTCTGAGTGCAAAGATTTTCTGACTGGTGTTGGTCACTGTGAGACTTGTAACTTGGCTCCAAATATAGTGAAGTGCACAAGGTGAGAGAAGTACGTACCGAGCTTGTACAGTTTTGTATGCTTTGTGGCCGACAGAATTTCTCGTTTCACTCGAGGAAGAAGTCAACTTCCGAACTTTTTGGCCGTTTGTCTCTGTCTGCGTTGACAATGACTTCTTCACTCGGGAGAAACCTCAAATTAGAGAGGAAATCGTTTTGCTGGAGCAAAAAGTTATGGGGATTTATCTGCAAGGAAATCTGAGAGTTCAGAGATGAAACCTGTTTGACTCACTGCTGGGAACAAAAAGTTACGCAGAGATGTACGTGAATCGCGTCAGATGTCTGGTTTCGTGTTCTGTCTGATGCAAATAGATCTCAAGAGCTTGTGGCCAGGACGTGTCTTGGGCAGGTGAATGTGAATCTCGATGCACGAGCGTGGACGTGCCTTTAACCAAAGGATTGCTGAGTAGTGAACAAGTATATGCGAACGAGGATGAGTTCTGGCCAGGAGCCGTGTGAACCAAGAACGCATTTGGTTTTGGGCCAGTTGCTGCTCTAAACGTTTTCGGGGAAACTATTCCCTTTGTTTCGAATCCCACGGTGGCTGTTGTCACCATTTGCACACGGAAAGATGTCGAGACTCAAAACCGATGTGAAAAAAGTGATTTCAATTGTTGGAGGTGATTCGACAGAAGCTCCACAACCTGTAATTGACATGTCGTCGTGACTGGGAATATGCGGAGATACACTGTTTGAAATCTCAAGACAGCGCGGCGTTTTTAACTACAGATTTGGGCGTCTACCTTACGAGTACTGCAGTTGCTGGCACCACATGAGCAGGCAAGGACTGTTTCAGTGGACCGACAGAAGAGATTGATTTCAAAACATTTGCGCAAGGAGACTCGCGAGAAGGGTGCTGTTCATTTCGTGGTCGCAAATTACTTTTTTCCAGAGTGTACTTAAAACCCCAAACCCATCACTGTAGGAGTCTAGCTTTAGATCCCTTGTTTATTTGGCATTTAAAGCGCAGTCTTTCCTGTGTGGAGATTTAGTGCGTGAATAGATCGTGCTGACATATTCTCACGCCGGGGTTATGAATTTCGGCACCTTTCCGCTCAGAAAGGGCCTTATTGGGCGCCGATGCAAGATTCGCTTGGTGTGAGCATGTTGTGCAGTTTGAGCCAAGTGGAAATATTAAGATCCAAAGGGTGTCTCGCACGTTTCTGCGAACTTCCTGCGAAGTCCTGGTCCTCGGACCATTGAAGACTCTTCAGTGACACATTCTCTGGACCTGTTTGATTGAATTTCGCTGCGGAGACATACGGAGCGAGCAGGACTCTCAGTAGAAAATTGAGAACTGAGAACAAAGCAGCTGAGGTTGCAAATTTCTATCGGCTCGTCCTTTGTGGTGAGAAATGGCACCACGATTACATGGGACGGACGAGGTGAAAATTGGCTTGTCATCCTCCCTCACGACACTTGGTTCGGGGCTGTCACCAAAGGTATGGAGCCTCAGGCCAGCAAAGCGGACCCAGGGTGTGGACGAGTAAAGGATTGGTCCACGGGGTACTGAACCTCAGCGATGTTGTTGTCGAGTCGAAATGGAGTGCGGTTCCGAGGGTCCCTGAATCCGCCAGAAAAGGGGCCCCGTGCCCCGAGGCCAGGTGGACCTTTACGGGTTGTTGGGCTCGTTTGGATAACAACAGCCGCAAACGAGATAGTTTGAAACCGTTTGCACGCTATCGGACACGCAGAGCTCAGGTGGTGCATTCGCTTCAACACGCGCTACCTGGTTTCGTCCAAAGTTCTTTGTGTTGTTATTTTGTCCGCAGTTTCATTCGTAAATGTCAAAACACGGCCAAAGACGTGAATTGAGATGAAACCGAGTTCCAGAAGCACTGACAGAGTGACCAAGATGGAGTTACTGGTGTTTCTGGTCCTTTTGGTCCATTCCGTGTCAAGTCGGATGCAGAGGTTACAAAACTGACTGGATTTCCACTTTTGTCTCATTTTTCGACATCTTGCACTTTGAAGCAGGTAGTCATTCAAGAAAACTTCCCAAGCTCCATTGAAAAGATCTTGTGACCATAACTTCAGTCTGCATTCCCCCATTCTCATTGCCGACACTTTTTTTCTTGCTGTGAACATAAAATTTTCATTGATGCAGACTTGTGACCTTCAGTGACGGTGTGTATTATTCGGGTTATGGGTATTTATCACGACATGCTGAGTGGCGTTCCCCAAAATACGCACATAGTTGGAATGCTTGTCCTTTCTCGTGGTCCTGGGCATTTCCTTTCAAGTGCTACCAACACTCAGCAACCACAACATGTTTTGCTTTTCGTATCTGGAGATGCGGTTCCTTGGTTTGAAATTGGATGAAATTGGCACATAATTTGTCAGGCAAAACATGGCACTTTTCAACGAATTGGAGTTTCATTTGGCTTTATACATCGGTGCTCTGTCGTCCAAATTCCCACATCCTTGCACATCTCACCATGTGATATTGAGCGACTAAGGTTTGTGACAGGACAATTTGGGACCCCACGTGAGCAGTGTTTGGTCGACTGGGCAGAAGTGCTTGGGATCGACAAGAAAAGTCGCGATATGTCGAGGATGGAATGTGCCCTGCAGTGTTGATATCACACTCTTCCCTTCCTCAGTGCGTCAGGTGTTCACTGAGCAGCAACAACGTGATCAAAATGCTGCACTGACTTGTCCTCTGGTCTGGTGGTCGACCAAAGGAAGCGCCAATGTTCACTGGTTTCAACCGATTCCGAGCTGTCTGTCTTTTCCTCATGAAGAACATTTCAAACTGTAGATCTGTATGGTTGAAGGAGGGGGTGCCATGTCTTGCCGTCAGTGTTGTGGGGAGTAGTTACGAGATCATGGAGTCGCTCCACCACTTGACGCACAAATTGGATCGTAAAAAGGGCAAGGGTGCAGAAGTTTATCATATTTGCACCAACAAAATCAAGGGAGAAATCAAGGCATTTATGGAGGGTCTGGCGCCTCAATACCAGGATCGTTTCCCCCACACAGTTCACAGTGATAGTGTGATTTTGTTGCGTCTAGCGTTCTTCCGGAGTCCAATTTTGCAGACAAGGGCTCCAAACGAGGTTGATAAGTTGGGACGGGGAGGTGCCCCTCCCTGACCTCCGACGCGACGTCGCCCCGTCCAGTCCCGTCCGGTATTGGTCGCGTCGACTCGCGAGTCCGTGGCTCGCCGCGTTTACGAGCGGATCCAACTGCAAACAAACACATCAGGTCACAAACACCAAACAATGAGGTGCACGACTTTTTCACTGGTATGTGAGGCTCGTTGAGAGCTAATTTCATGTGTAATTGGCTTTTTGAGAACTTTATGGATTTGCACAAAGTGCTTTACGTGCAAAAAGTACAACACGGGGAGTGTACTCATTCTGCGCTTCGCATGTGAAAGCCTGAGTTTTGTTGGGCTGACATGGTTGGAGACTTTCGAACGCTGACAATGCTCACAGGTGAAGCTTGAATCCTGTACATTTCTCTTTGTCTTTTCCCCCAAAATGACCTGCCAAACAGTGTGTGAGAATGTGTCCTCAACAAAGGAAGTGTGAAAACAGACACGCGCCGGGAAGTCAATTTCTGACCTGCAGCATTTGCTCCAGTATTGACGAACACTTCGGAGCGTGGCAAACCGAAACTTGCGCACAATCGCTCAACCCCCGAACCAGTCATTATCTATTCAGCCCTGTCCACCCATGGGTCGCGTTTGGTGTTTGCACGCGAGTGCCATCCTCGCAGCCGGTCTGATTCTCGTTGAAGAGATTTCGATGTTGAGTGAGGCAACCTCTTCCTCGCAGGTACAGCACTGTTCCCAATGACGGCGCCAATTGCCTCTGTGGAAACGGCGCTTCATTGAGCTCACGGTGCCTTGGGGGCTTCTATTGATTCAGCCACAGATGGGGACCGTGTTGTTTGTGCACCTCCGATTGTTGCACCATCTGGTTCGATGTTGGTGGAACTTTATGCAAGAAAAGAGGCCCATTCTGGTGTTTCCGGCGCTTTCGGGACGTCTGTTGATGGAGGTTTCAGTGCCAGATCGACAGGATGACACGTCGTTTGGCGAGACCTGTGTTGCAACTGTGTTGAGTTTTGTTCTAAGCCAGCTCCACACAAGAATTCGGTAGTTGCGAAGGAGGGCTTCTTGAAATGAAAGGCAGGTTCACCCAAAAAAACAGAAGCAAAATCCTGCAGCACCCGAAGAATCCTTCTGCTAAATTAATTCACGGTGAATAATTCGAGATATTTGCACCGAAGCGTGCACGGTGCGATACTGTTGTGAGCCGGAATTACGGGCTGACATACGGCGCAGCGGTGCAATAAGGTTGACAGCTGGATATCCGAATGTAACGGTACGTGATTACAGGTATGCCGTGAGGTATGCCGCGGGTACATCGCCTGTGTGCTTTATTTTATCGTGTGAAGTACCGTTTCACTGTTCGATGTCATCGCACAGAATTTTGTTTTGGCGAACACGTTCAGTATGTTGCTGTCGGTACCTCCTTTGCCTTCTCAAGAAGAAGAGAACACAACAGGTTTGGGACCCACCATCACTTGCAGTCCCCGAGCTGTGCGTTTTGTGAGGAAGATCTGCGGCGAAGAGCAGGGCAGGGCACGCTGCAGACGACACGGCTGAGCACAGGACGGCAAGGACACGTGCCGTTGAATTTCGGTCATGGATATTCAAAGAAACTCGGAGAACGTGGGGTGCTGTTCGTTATGCCGCAAAGAAGTTCTTTCCACGGGCAATCTGACGGATGATTCATGCATTTGGTAATGCTGGTCCGTGTGATGCGAATGTTGCATGGCACATTGCTTCATTCCTCAGGCAGGTGAGGCGGGAGGAAAGGACGGAGCGAGGGAGGGAAAAGTCCTGGGGGAAGGACAGGTGCTCACGCTGGAAAATGATTTGTGTGAGGATTAGTGACTCTGATGTCGTGAGCCGATGCTGAGCCGTCCTTGCGCACTGGCACCCAGAGAACGCAGCATCTGCAGAGCTTAAAAGCCTGTTTTTGACAAAAAATGCAAAAAGAAACGCAGCACACGGGCAGTTTATGCTCTCGAAATCATGTTTGAGCTCAGTTCATGCGTCTCTGTTGGCTGTACTCCCCGCCCTACATTGCAAGGACGGCGGATTGAGGAATGATTGGTGAGACTGAACAAGGCAGCGCTGCAGCTTCAGCAGAGAGGTTTTGGTTTGTCAGTTGCTCAGTTTCCTTCGGCAACAGTGGTTGCCTTGTGTGTCCGGTGCTGTGGAATACGCCTACGACTGAATGAACGTGATAGGATGACGAGGAACTAGGATGTTGTGGATTTTCCTGAAAAAGGGGAGTATTCGCGTCGGATCGCTCTGTGTACAATGACGATCGACATCTGACACACCGTTGTCACAAGGGAATCAGGATTCAGAGCGGCTGCTGACTTGTTTGTGGGGATTTTAATGCTGTGATCAACTGATTGTCGCAACGAATGTGAAAACTTACCGCTTGCGGCATTTTATTCTTGCTCTGGACTGTAATGTGTGCAATGGATTGCAAAATGTACACACTTTCCCTGATTTTGAAAAGAGTTGGAAAGGGGAAGCCCCAGAATAATCTGATGTGCGTTCCAATGAGCGCGCACTTCGTCAGTTGAAAGAAAGTGGATGAAGAATTTGAGGTGTGCGAAGATACGCTTCGAGCAGGTTGTGTCTGCATGTAGGCGTCTGAAGTGATTGCGTTGGTTCTTTGAGATGAAAGCAATGAGTGGCGGACAGAGGTTGCTTTGCCTGTTGTGTTTCAAACAGCCTGGATAGGGTTTTGAGAGATGGAGGAGGAGGCGAAATTTGGTTGGTTGATTGATCGATCCCGTTCAGAGGCAAAATTGCTGAGTAAACGTGCGGTGAAGGTGCTGCGATGCACGTTTGTTCGGCCTCACCTGCAGTTTGAGGATTTTCACTCCGAACCTGCACACGAGGCTGTTCAGCGTGCTTTATGGGACGAAGAGCAGCTTTAAGGGGTCGCGCCACGCGCTGCTGTGCTCAACCCTGCAATACCGATCAACGTCGGATCCAGGAGGGGCTTCGAGGCCGTGCTTTGACTGACAGTGAACGCTCGTGATGAGTGAAGCGGTGCGTTTTGGCAGCAATTTTTTGCGTACCATCACACATTCAACAGAATGCGCAGGAAAATTAAATCACAATTGAAGTTATAGGTAAACAATGGGAGCTCGGAGATGATCACCTCCGAGCTAAAACACATCGGTATGTGAAAGATTTACTTTGTGAATGGAGCCTGTTTGCATCTGATCGGCTCTCTGCATTCAGCTTGCGTGCAAAGCGGGATTTCTGCATGACAGGGTCTTCTCGCTGAAAACACTTGTGTTGAACAACCCAAGTTTTGGGCGCCGCACGACTTTTTATCAGTGCAGCAGTTTGACATGAAACACATCAAACGTGCGATGGACTGGAGAAAGTTCGTTTTGTTTTGGACTTTTCGTCACGTTTTTCCTGGCCGGCGCCCGCGATCACCGCACAGCTTCGATGCAGTATGCACGGCTGCTGCGGTGAGAATCGGCGCTCCGCGTCACTGCTCCGGGTGTTTGGGATTTAAAAATCAGAAAGGCCACAGAACAGGATGGGAACTGCTCCGATCTGAGAAGTTTGTTCTGAAATGGGAAATGGTCATCGAACCAGACCTGCAGAAGGAATTTTTTTTGTGTCACACATGCAGGACATGGTTTGATGATTTGTGGCAGATCAACGGAACAAAAACTCCATGATGTGAGCAAGAAAAGCAGTATAAAGAACAGATTGTGGTGAAAAAAATGCAGCGCGCGGAGACCAGGATCAGGCTTTCCAAGCAGATGCTTTTGATCAGCAACAAGAAAACCATTTCAGTTCGAATTGCAACTGTCATTTCATGGACAGTGACTTTGTGGTTGCCATTTGTGTTGTGATATTTGCCTGGGAATCTGCCAGAAATACAGAGATTCCAATCCATCAAGGGGCAGCTATTTCAGTGTTCATTCAGTGTCCTCTTGTGAGCTGATCGTTATCGGCGATACTTGGGCGCAAGTGCCGCTGCTACATGCCCGTCATTGCTTTCCATTAACGGAGCACGATAGACGCAGAGATACGCCAGTTTCCTGTGTGCGTTTGACGGGCAGATCTATGGGTGAATTGACACACGATTGAAGATGTTGAGAGACGTGTAGTATGTAGCACCGTGCAGTATGCAACACTGTCAGACGAAAATTTAGAGGAGAAATTACCAAGTGGACGTAGCCTCGAACATCTTTGTTGCACCGAATTGTGAATCTTGTTCTCAGATGAGAGTGTCGAGCACAGATTCGACTCAAGACGCCAGCTTTTTGAAGTTCAGCGGGAACACAGAGCGCGGAACTGATGTGGGCGCGGCGACGGGGAGATATGCCGCACCACCCAACGAAACAATGCACGTCGAAGTCAATTCCGTGCACAATGTTGGGCACAAACAAGATGTGTTCAATTTAGCACTGAAGCGGCAACATAGACCTGAGCGGCAACCAGAATACCGCTGTGGACTCCCACATGGGAGGAATGAGGTCGCAGAAAGCGTGAAATTGCACTGTGGTGAAGAGCCGCACGAACTGGGTCGCTGTGGATCTGTGAATTGTGTCGAGACCTGGATGGACGTGTGATCAAGGACGGATCTACAGGTGGAGCGGCGGGGCCCAAGGTGTTCTGCTCGCAGTTTGGTCTTGGTTCTGGCACTAGACGCCCAGGTTGGGTTGCACGTCACAGGTGTCGGACAGGTGAAGCGCGTTATCGAAGCACCGGCGCACACAACAGATCCAGGTGATTTACAGGGTAAACACAGCAATTTGGGTGGTTCTGGATAAGTGAAGCACAAACTAAGCTTTGAAGGAAATAGTTGTGAAAACAACCGGGGAAGAGGTAAGCGGTCATCACCATTCCTGAACACAGGGCGAAGCCCAAATGTATCTTGTGTGTACGTTTTTGTGCAGACCTGGCAAAACTATGCTGTGTTGAAGAAACCGTGAAAGGAAAGCAGATTGAGTCTTTCTGAACGTTGCGTGGATGACATTTTCTGCGACCAATTGGGGTCGATTGGAGGTGCGATTTTATTGTGGCTCACAAACCACAAGAGCAGGTGTGGAGAGGAGAGACAATACCGATGTTAATGCGGCGGATCTGAGGCGCGCCAGGAATGCTGGTTAACAGGCGCCGCGCGCCCTTCGATCCCGCCGGTCTGCTTCGCACGTGCAGCACGCGGCGCGCAATCACCGCGGTGCCTCAACGTCCAGTGAAGTAACGAGGGATCGGATCCAGGGTCAAACGGAGATGAGCACCGCCTGCAGTGTTTCGTGAGACCTCCACGTTGTGGATACTGCAGTGGGATCTTGTCACGCAAAGCGTCGCCATTTGAATTCTGAAGGACAACTGGGTTGCGTCGTCAGTTGCACAGGTTGGACGCATGGTGCATTTTTCGTTCAGGACACGTTTCACGTTGGGCTGATTTATGTGCAACTGGAGCGTATTAGTCGTTGACTTTGCGTGCGAGCCCTGCACGCAAAGCCTACCGTTTTGGCATGTGCATATTTCATCTTTGATCCCGGCTCAACCTGTTGTTGGTACATACTATGAGGGGCCAGACACGATCCTCTGCGTGCAGTATGTGACCATTATGACCATTACACATGCAGCCAGACAGCGGACACGCTGAGATGTTGGTTACTCTGTGCAAAATTGGCAACTCCAGGGAAAGGTTTTTTCTTCGCGGCGTTTGTCTTTCGTCCAGAAGAGCTTGCGGTCAGTTTTGAGTTAGAATCTGTGAAGCGGGTTTTGGTGGGAATTTACAGCCTACCCAACCCACCATAACTGAAAAAAAGGAGAAAATTTCTTTGCCGGTGAAAGCACTGCAACAAGCTCGCACAATTTGTTTTCACCGAAAACCTTGCCCCCAGAAGGCATTTTTGCACAGTGAACACTCATTTCTGAATAGTGCTGACATCACGGAAACAGTGACAAAGAATTGAGGATCCAACCCAACCCAAACAACATTGTGGGGACTGAACCTGTGTGGACAAAACGGGACTGCACTCAACATCACCACCACACGGAACAAGGCCACAAGGAAATCATCTGGAGGACACATGTTCAAATACGAATCACATTCAGATTGATGATTTGAACCTGAAGTGTTCATGGAATCCCACAGACTTATCCAAATCGGACATGAATGTACCAGTGATTTGCTGCAGAAACCAAAGGAAGAAGTCGGTTTACAGCAAGAACATCAAAACACTTGACGTGTTTCACCGGCCAGAGAACAGCTCAAGCAGCTGGGACAATGTGAATCGTTCTCCTTGTGGATAAATCATTCCGCAGCACGACCTCTGGACATAATGGGGTTACGAGGAGTGTCTGTGTGCACCGACAGTGAAGGCACGTCGGCGATAAGTGCACAGGGGTCAACGTCAGCTGCGCACACGTCACGAGATGAGTCCGACCTGAACACGGTCAAGGTGAGGCAGTACAGCAAGAAGGGAGGAACTGTGTTCGGACTCTTCGCCAGTCCCCCGGCGTCGGATAGCTCGGACGTGTCTGGAGCAACATTCGACGCCAGTGAGCAGGAAGCGGTGCAGGAAGGACACTCCCTGACAGAGAAAGGCGAAGCTTCAGGGTACGAAGGAAACGTGGTGCAGAAGTCAACCACTTCTGGCGAAAAGTCAGAGATTACAGAGTCACAAGTGGATTGGAGAGGTTCAAGAGGTTCTGAATCGGGGGCAATGACGTTGATGTCCAGAAATGGACACAGTGAACCAAGTACCCACGCAGGTCTTCTTGTTCGTGGGTATGATCCCACAAGAGACAATCTGCTGGAACTCGAAGCGAAGGCTTGTCCAGGGGATATCTCTGGATCAAGCAGTGTTTGTCAGCGACTGGTGAGTGACAAGACCAAAGAAGATTCTTCAACGGAATCCCGGAGATTGCAGCACAGTGAAGGGGATTACAACGCCCGTGGGGACTCTTCACACACAGATCCCACCGCACCGCGTCAACGCCAGCGCAGCGCCAGTGAGAGTATCTCGGACCAACTCAGTGACGCCCGTGTGCAGAAAGAACGTCAGTTGGAAGAGTTGTGGCCTGAGTCCAACAGTCTGGACAGAAACACGAGTAGTTATGGTAACAACGCCGTCGCTGTGAGAAGCGCCAAGCAGCAAGAGCACGTCGACGCGTTCCATATCGGGTGTCAGGAGAAAATGACGGCGGAAAGTGGAGTGGATAACACAGCAAATTCCACGGGAGTGGATACGGAGTCAGCAGGGAAAACAGACACGGACAGAGTAGTTGAAGTGAAGGACACAGCTGTGGTGACCGCGATTCCTGCTCATACTGGGAAAGACAATGGGAAGACAGCTGCTGTATCTGGAGAAACTGCTGGCACGGTGAAACAAGTACTCGAGAAGAAAGACGCGAAAGACTTGGAGGACACAACCGTGAAACGAAGTCCATTGCAGAGAAAACGCTCGAAGTCGGTGACGCACTTGGACTGGAGACTCGGCTGGCTGAATTCTACTCTTGACAGGAAGGATCCATCGAGCAGAACTTTGAGCGAAGTGGCGGCGGCTTCAAAACGATTCACCAGCAACGTGGCGGTTGTGAGAGAACCAGAACGCACTGTCGGAGGTTTGTTTGTGAATGGCTGCCAGGACAGCGTTGCGCCTCGCAGCCTCCTCTCCTCGGAGCGTCCAGCTGCCTCATCCTCCACCGCGGCCCGCACCGCTACACAACACAAGCTGCCGAGGTCCCGCAGTTTCGCTGCGCCCCGCAGACCCAGATTCAGCGAGTACAACAGTCCTGGTACCAGCAGCCAAGAGCTGCAGGGGGAGGCGCGGAAACTTTCAGCCAGGGACCGGTTGTTTGGGAGTACGCCAACGCGTTATCCTACACACCAGCACAAGGCCGGGTTACTCGCTGAAGGAGACAGTGAAGTGGAGAATGGAAAGACGGCTAGAAATCAGGAGTTGACAGGGCACACGACTGCTGCTCAACGGAATGTGCTTTGTTCTGTGGATAGTCAGGGAGAGGAAACCGGAAGTACTGGAATTAGGACATCTGAGTCACTTTACAGTGGCACGGGACACACGGACAAGTCCGGTGTGAGATCACGTGGTGCTGCAAACTTGACTTCCACAAGGAGTCGAGCATTGTCTGCCAGTTGGAGAGAAATACCTGCCAATTTTAAAGATTCCAAATTGAGTTTTGGTGCTAAGGACAGTGAGGATGTCGCTGTGGAAAGAAAGCTGCCATTTAGTTCAGAAGACTTGACGTGCAGGTGTGGAGAGTCCGAGTCTGACGTCCTCACGTCGTCGGTGTCTGGGACCCTGGATGTGGGCGGCCACGGTTCCGCATCGTGTTGCGTCGAGGTGGTGCAGAGCGTCCTCAAGTCGATTCCGCCGTGCAACGCTGGACATCTCTCCACCCTCGTCCAGCCTGGTGCTCACCACACAACGCTAACTGCGGACAGTTACACTCTGCAACCGCTGTCTTGGAAACTGAGAGATTCTGCAAGACTTCATCGCACAGGCCAAAAGAGTGATCGAGCATCAAGCAGACACTTCCAGTTCTCAGGGAGCTCTCCAGACATTGTTTCTACTGCAGGGTCAAACAGATCTCTGTCGTACAGATCTTCCGGAAAAGTGTCAAGCACCAGGGATCAGCAAGTGTCATCAACCGCTCATGTCGGACCGCAGCACATTTCAAAAAGCGTCAACAGATTGACTTCAAATAACTCGTCTGGAGTCCGTAACACCACCGATAAGGTGCCACCTTTCTCGGATAGCGTGACTGCAAGAAATTGTAAAACACACAGCGAATCTCAGCGTCACTTGCCCACGTTGAGTTCGCGCGTGTTCGCATGCGAGGCGTCGAGAGTTTCTCGTCACGCGTCGCATGGACGTCCAGCATCGTTTGCGGCGTCGCCAGAGCGTGGCGCAGCGTGCTACGCGACGATGCGCGTGAGACGCGGCGGCGTCACGCCGACGTGGAGGATGGGCGCGCTGCTCGACGTGCCGTGCTGCAAGAAGCGCGTCCCACGTCACCATAGCAACAAACACGTAAGTTTTCGCACACGCTTCTTTCTGGAGCTATGGAGTGCTTGTGTGTGGCACGTGCATTGCCTCAACGACACCACGTGCTCTCTTTGATTCAACTGTCGCGTCAGTTCATACTAGAATCTTGTTCCATTTCCATCGTTGCTGCGGACTGTGCGGAGACACAAGACGAAACTCGGCGGCAAGCACCAGCTGTCATCACAGCTTTTTTTCTGTTTTGCCCATTGTTCTTCGCATCTCGTTATGTCACAATTTAATGCAGCGCTACCGACAATTGAACACAAAATCTGTCATACTGTCTCAATTGGCATTTTATGCGTCTGCATCGCTTTTGTCTGCGTCGCAACAAATTGGGGGTGCAGATTCAAGCACCTCGCGAATTGTTGAATCTGTATCGATCGTACCAAGCAGCTCGTGCGCTTTTGTGGCCAGAGTCTGACACAAGTTTAACCGTGCTGATCGGGTGGAGCTCCGGTTCGCTTCGTAGTTCCGGATTCCAACGGAGGTCTGCTCAACCTGAACAAGCTCACAGCCTCCTCTTTGTTGAGAAGGACAGAAATACTGAAAGTGATATTGTTTGTTGCCAGCCAGGCCTGGTTCGCAGAAAGTCGAGTCCTTCCCTGGGTGGTTCCTGCTCGAGTGATTGACTCTGCGGAGATTTGATCCGTGCAGCGCGGGTGGGTCGCTATTGAGGGCGGAGAAGGCTGTCGGTTGAGCACTGCGACTATGTGAGGACAATGAGCGAGAAATTATTTTTCTGTGGTGTTGCACCACAAATTGTGTGTGTACGAAACCCAATCAGAGGGATATTCAGAATACTTGCCCTTATCACTCTGCGAAGAGAGAGATACAGCCAGGCAAAAAAACACGATCGTTTTTCGATGAACCTGAGGAAGTTCAGTCGAATATTCTCCGTCTAGTCAGGTGCGGATTGGGTATTTGTTTGAGGATCGATTCCACGTTGACCAAACCTCTTGACATGCACGCCCTTCTAATGTGTGCAAAAGGGTTCGCCCGTTCAGTTGTGGAGAGAGCTCCTGCAAGGGCCAATCCTGAAGGTGAAGACGAACAGCTGGAACTGTGGAACTCATTTGACATTTGGAACGTGGAAGGGAACCCGAGTGCTCTGAGTTGAGATTGTGGTCTCTCAGGAAATATCGTGTAAACTTCCTTGGTCTTATCGCGGGCAGATTACGGGTTCGTTGCACTCAGAGGCGAGGAAAAGCGGTGCACGGTGGGTTGCGGCTTGAACGCGAAAATGGTTCAATTTGCCTTTCATCCGTACCGACAACCACCTGTGAGACCGAGGAGAGCCAAGCTTCCTGTCGGACTGCACGCGGTGTTTGAAACACAGCAGCTCATTGTGGATGGGCACGAGGGTCGGGTCACACCCAGTGTCATTGTAGTATGAATAAGCATTGTGTGTTCTGATGCGGCCATGTCGCCCCACGAAGTGAGTTTGAGGCAGAAAACTGTCGAAATTCGCGGGACTCTCTCAGATGAGTGGAACACGAGGCAGGTTTTAAAGTTTCAAAGGCCGAAGTTTTGTTGTCAGTTCCCCCCTCATGTTGCACGTAGAAAGCAACGTCGCTGCCTTTCCAAACAGACCTCCAGCCATTCAGAGTCGGTGCGTTTGCGTGCGTGTCCACAGAGTGGTGCCTCGGTGTGTTCGGCGGGTGTTTGGTGCTCGGGTGTGTGTGAACACAGGGACTCGGGATCATCGGGTCGGGTCCTGCACACATTGAGCTCCAAGCCACATTGGCGCACGAAACCGTTCATTATGTGGCGCGGACATCTGCGTCATCTTGTTGACCACATTGTGCTTGTTCCTAAATGGTGCAAGGAAAAAACACGCCAAGTGTTACCGTGCGACCAGACTTCATGAATCCGGCTGCCAAATGTACTTGGCGAACAACAGGAAAGGAAGTTTGTTTGGAAAAGCAAAATATGGTTTTAACCTTGCCTGAACTGAGCTCTGCTGCTATTCTAGTTTTGCCGTCTATTTGTTAACGTTGACTGAGCGAGTTAACAGTGAGTTACTGTGTTTGGCCTGGGTTTTGATCCTTGAGGTCTGTTCACTCGGAATTCACTTTTGCTGCCAACTGACCTCCGGGTTAGAGCCGCGTACCTTTCGCAACTTGATCGCCTTGTCGAAACGCTGAACTCGTGAAGGTTATGCAGCAACAATTGGCCACAGTCAACCATCATAAAGGCATCGCAAGAAGCGAGTATCATATCACGGGGAGCCGTGTTTGCAGGACCACGTTCGTGTCCTCGAAGCTGCGTTTCCAATTTGTTGGGATGTCAAAAAGACTTCAGTCTGTGAAGACACCACACCAAGTTGACACGGGCTTTTGGTCCACAGGCGAATCAGATACGCAAATTGCGAGGCACTTTCGTTCAGACAGGTCATTAAACAGATAGCATTCCACGTCTTTTCAAGCGGACAAGCGTGGAATGTGAAGCATTGAAACAAGGTGGGATCAGGGAAAGCCATTTTGGGTACGTCGCTCTGACGTTCGTTTGAGAGCACACGATTTGAGAGGTCAAAAAATGTTCATTTCAACCAAAAATCTTTTTCTTTGTGTACAATCACACCACTCAGTTCTTCTTCTCGTGGGTCTGGCGAAAGGCGTGTCCATCGTTGATTCAAAAAGTCCAAATGCATCACCGCTTTGAAATTTGAAAAATTAATGCTCTTCACTCAACTGATCATCGCACCCCTGAAAAAGTATCAATGTGTTGTGAAGCACGCAGAGGCACTGTTTTACTTTTTTGCAGAATTCGAGTAAATATTTGATGGCGGATGGCGTGAGTTGTGAAAACGTCGCCTTTTGTGGTGGAAATGAAGGCCTTTGAAAGAGTTTGAATGGCACCAGTGGAACATGCCCGGGCAGCAGGTATCGTGCAACTGCGAAGTTTCAATTAAGTTTGACATCTCTTTTGACTTAATCTTTTCATTTCCCTCGATGCACGCGGAAGTCGGGTGCATGTTTCGAGCTCGTGCAAGCGAGTCTGTGTGACACTGCAATCCACCTACCTGTGCAGTTGAAGGTTTTCAAAGTTTGTGGAGGTTGGGTGGAAACGGTGGTCATGTCTTTGGATCGCAACTGAACATTGTGTGGCCCAACTGTGGAAGAAATGACACTTGGCGGTGTTGGAATTGTACGAAAACCGCACTGTCCACCTCAACGGGCCACAGCCGCAAACGAAAAACGCGGAGGCCCACGGGTCTGGTGGTGTTCGCAGGTCAACACAACACAATTGTCACAACAAAGACACGGTCTCCAGGGAGACTCGCGTGTGTAGATCTACCTTTAATTGCACATGACCGTGATGAGTAACGGAGTGACGCCCGATACCGATCACAGGGCTTTGTCGGCTGCAGGCAGGTGAAACAGGAGGCGACAGGAACAAAGGGTCAGAGCGTGCATCTCTAGTCCTGCTGCCACCCGGTGTGCTGTGAAGCGCAGACCAGTGATGCAAAAATGTGACAACTTGTCTGGGGAAGGAGAAAGAAGACCTTCGCCAGTACAAGACTTGGTGCAAAGAACACTTCGGCCACCAATGCCAAAATGACACTGTGAACAGCCGAATTCCACGCCCACTGGTGTAAAAACCCACTCATTGAGATCAGAAGAATGATTGTGAGGTACAGTTATCCACTCGCTTTCCATTTACCTCGCAAATATTTTGTCCCTCCCCCATTCCTCCAGCGTTCAGTCTCTGATGTGACTGATTGGCAAGACAAGGTGCCGAGCGCCCCGTGGCGAGTGTATTGGCTGAGATATGGAGACCAAAAAAGAAAACGTGATGGGTTATTCTGGTATTTGAAGGGGCGGATCTCAGGTAGAGTTCCTCCAGCAAAAGAGGGGTGTCCCCACTGTCTGGAAAAACCGCTGGGAAAATTTGCCCCTTTGGGACCTGTTCTAACTTGTTTGCGTGTTTGCGATGCTCAGCCCTAGCCATCGGAATCCGCCTGGTGAAAACTGGTGCGACATTCTTGTCACATACTTCGCACTGTGTCACCGTGGCCTGGGGTCAGTATCAAGCCGGGTCACTTTTATTGCACCATGATCGATTGGGCTCTGATGGTGATGGAAATATTCACGTACGTTTCCTAACTATCACTTCGTTGACAGATTTTCCTGTTCGCGCTGCTGACGAGTAAAACTACAACACAATTTCAACAAAACGTTTGTGCAAATACACCGTGCATGTTTGTTTCACTTTGTTGCACTGTTTCTTCGAGTTCACACCCTCGTACAATTCTTTCTTTGTCGGATGTGATATAATTGACAGAAAGCTGTCTGCCAATCGTGAACCCGCAAGGAATCTTATGTGACAGGGATCGTCGGGGGACAGTCATGTTGGGTCTCTCAATGTATGATAACACCGGAAGGTCTGCGATACAAACACGCCACGCGTTCACGATGTGCATTTTCCCCCAAAAGGTTACTTGGTGTGAATGACACCCTTTCCATATCTTGTTTCTCAGTTTCAGTGCGCAATAATGAGTGGACCTCAACGACCTAACGGTGCAACAAAAATGTCTTGATTTTCGTGGCATTCGGTCTCACCAAACAGACATCGACGTGCGTCCGTGTCTGCATCCACTAGCGCAGCGAATCCGCACACCGTTAGACGCTTGGGTCTCACGTTCCGTCGCTGTCGTTTCAGCCGAACGGGAGCGCGTACGGCAACGACGGTCTAGTCACGATCCGCATGCGGCCCGACTCGCAGGGACGCTTCGGCTTCAACGTCAAGGTGCGTATTGCGTCGTCACGTTCGCCGCTGACTTTCGCGTCTTCGGAGTTCGGTTGTCGTGTCTCAAGAATAAACAGAGCGCGGCATCTCGCAGGAAAGTCCACATTGTTACGTTCGCTTCTGGACTATCTTCTCGTGTTGAATCCACTGCGTCAGTGCAACGCTGTGGCACCAGGACCCAAGCCTCGCATTGGCTGTTCCGAGGGAGTTCCGCCAGCCTTGCACAACGAAGACAGCGCGGATCACCTGTCATCGCACACAGTTGTGCTGCAGTACTTTCTGTGTTGCAGTGGTTCGATCCCCAAACTGGGCGCATTGTGTCCCCGAAGTTCAAGGTAAAACAAGCCGTGCAGAGAATGACTTGTTGGCACGTTTTGCGCTGCATGTTGTCCCCGTTTACCGCACTCGTTTCTCGTTTCCAAAACGCACTCTTCACTTTTGTGTTTGTCGTGCCTCTGCACGCTGCAGGTGGAAATCGAAACGATCCCACATGAGATGAGAAGCGTTTCGATTTCGCATTCCGCTGCAGTGTGACAGGGGCCTTGAAGATTCTGGTGGTTGGCTGGCTGGTGTGCGGGGTGTTGAAAAGCCGTTTTTCGCGGTCCTGGTGTTGAGCTTGTTCAGTTCATTTTGGTTTCGGGATCGTTTTGAAGCTGTTGTGGATTTTTTGAGGGATTTGTCTCCGGGAATTGGAATTTGCAGTTTTTGTCAGCGACTTGGGACTGACTATTTCGTGTTGTTGAACATCCTTCAGCGAGGTAGCCAATGTGCGATGAGTCTACCGACTGTAAGAAAGTCTCAGGAGAGCCCGGTTCTTGTGCAGTTGGCTTCGGTTGAAACCCGCAACGATTTTGTAGAATTCACACACAGACACACACAAACAAAACCTTCACGAGTATCTCGGTGATCAATTCAGACTTGGCAGACAGACATTTGCACGAAACGCAACGTGCCCAAGAGTTTCTGGAGGTTTTCTTGCTTTGCGCAAAACAGGCCAAACCAACATTGACTTTTTCAGACACAATCGAATTCTTGTTTCGTCGGTGGGCAGGAGCGAAAACACAGAAAGTTGGAGTGTGTGGGGGTTTTAGGGTGGGAGGGGAAGAGGATTGCTTTTGTGTTCAACCTGCCAAAGCCACAACGCTGCCTTCAAGATTGACCAGTCCGCTTCTCTTCACAACCTCGAAAAGAATTTTACAGCCAATGTTTAAGCGTGTGGTCCCGAAGGGTGTTACCACACGCTTAGTGTAATCACCATCAGTCTGTATGTCCATCCGTATGTGTAAACGGGGGGGGGGGGTTGGACCCCTTCCCCCCTGAACTTGAAGGTGTTTATGAACTGCGAACGTTTGTATGGACCACACGCTTTTTATGCGTAGCATTCTTGTTACTGAACCTTCCATCTCAAACTTTGACGAAACCTTTGAGTTGGCAACTAACCTGGAGCTGGAGTGCTGAGTACGGTCTCTGGGTTCCCGAGTGATTTTTTGGATTTTCCTGCTGTGGCGAACAATTGGGTCGGAGTTTCAGTGGAAACGTTTGACTTCCTCTGACCATTCAACGATTTTAAGCTGCCCGGGAAGGAACAAGACTGATCCCCGTTTGTGTTTTTGCCTTCAGTTTATTTTTGTTTTGCCCTTTCTTGTTGTCTTCAAACTTTTCAAAGGTATCGGTCAAGTAGCACAGACGTGGTGAGCGATGAACCAGGTTCACATTGGATGTATGACGCACTGTGCCCTTGGAGTTGGTACTCGTAGTGCGGCAAAATGCGAGACTGTCTCGTGTGGTTGCTTTGGATAAGAAAAGATTTTTCGATTCATCATGATGACTGGGTTACAAGTTGCAAGGTGGGCCTGTCGAGCGGGCTTCATATGCTGTGGGCACCCCACGTGTGTACACAGTAGGCACCATGATCTGTGTACTCACAATGTAGTTGCGCATATCCACAAGTGCTGACGTTTTGACTCTGCGCGGAAAATTTCCTTGGCTGGCATAACAGGAAGTTTGCTCGAAAGGAAATGAGGAATACCAACACCGATTTCGTGAGATAAGAATCAGTCGATCTTCTGAAATGTGACGTTGGGAGAGAGAAGGCAAAATCTCAAAATGGAATAGACGATAAGAAGAGAATGAAAGGAAATGGGGAAGATTTCAGTTGTTGATTTCGACCACGCTTGGTGCGTGACACTTCTGAAGGATCGTATTTGTGGTTCTTGTTTTGCAGTCGAAGGGCGAGTCAGTTTCAAGTCTGCGCCAGTTTGCAGGGACGACTGATAGTTTGAGACTTGTGTTCGTGAGACACGCTCCACAAAAGTTCTGGTTCCAGACGGATCTTCCCGAAATGGTGCGCGAAGAAAACCAACACGATCAAACACGTACGGTGTGATTTTGTTTTCTGAATTGGGAAAAGAAAACCAACAAATTTTGACAGGATCGCACCAGTTGTGTGAGGAAACTTGGAGAATGTCTCTTTCAAGTGGTGATGCTTCTTGTCCATCTGCAGCAGATTAATTAACTTCGAACATCGAGCTTTCCGACAATCATTGGCTTCTTGCATCGCCATGGGTAATTCGTGTTCAGGCGCCGCTCGCTACCGACGCCGGTTGCCAAGTTACCTCGAGGAGGAGGTGTTCGAATACGATGGTCACGCAGGGACCACTGTCAAGGCTGGATTCACAACCCACAACCACCTGTCAAACGGTCCCAGTTCCAGACTGCTCAACGGTAAAAACAAAGCACGTGGCAAGAAAGCCAGGGGAAGAAAAGGCCAAAGCAAAGATGTCACTGTGACGATGCAGAATAGCACAGTGTTCCAAAATGTTTCGGCAAACAAGAACAAGTTCGGCTCAGAGAATATTGGTTTCACTGGTTCCAAAGGCTCATTTGCGACGACCAATAGGAGAGTGACGGAGAGTTTTAGACGCACGGGAAGTGGGCGTCAGTACACAGTGAGTACTCCGCTGCGTTCTCACGGCGTCAGGCGCAGCAGTCGAGGGAGGAACCACAGCCTGGTCCGCTCCGACGGCGCTTTGAATCGTCCGACTCGCAGCGGGTTGAACAGAGCTTCATTGCGAAGAACCAGGGATGTGGTGTTTATCATCAAAACGGACCCCAGTCTCGCTCCGTGGAGTCCGCAGACTACAGACGTGGGGGAATCTGATGAAGCTGTGTTTGTTGAAGATGGGGCGACAGAAGCAGCCAAATTGACGGACAGTCCTGTGAAAGAAGGCAAACGCGAATTCGAATCTGTGCAGGGATCGCTGGAAAACGGCGAGTATGGGGCGAGCGAAGCTCCCAATTCGAGCCGCACAGTGGCGAAGACAGAAAACGTGGCGTCGGACAAGGCTCTCAGTGAGAACGAAAGTAGTCTGACGACCCTGCGCATCGCCTCCGAGCTGCACGTGACAGACACCGCTCACCCAGCGCCACCTGGTGTCAACGGTGTGAATCGGGCCTCGAGCTTTCACAAATCCCACGATGTCGCGCCGAATGGGCGTCAATTGGATCATGATGATGTGACGACGTTCAGTGAAACAAAACAAAGACCAGTGAGACACAGTTCAAAGTCCAACAGGTCGTCAGTGAACATTCGTGGCCAAGTGACTCGCCGAAGTAGTCACAGACACAAGGTAAAATTCAGAACAGGGGATTGACGGAGAAATGGTGTGTGTTCTTTTGTCCCTGACGGGTTTTTTTTTTTTTTTTTTTGGCGAGTGCCTTACGAGACGTCTTCGCAAAAACGAGTGCAATTCACGTGAAACGTTGTGAGGTTCGGGACCAGTTTGTGCGTCGGGGGACAGGAACGTCCCTCCGAAGCTTCCGCATCACTGACCAAACGCTGTGTTCCTTGCAGGGTGGGGCGGACCAGGGCATGCCCATCATTGTGTCGCGCGTCGCGCCCAACACCCCGGCTGACCTCTGCATCCCGCGGCTCAACGAGGGAGACCAGGTCCTCTTCATCAATGGGCGAGACGTGTCCCAACACACGCACGAACAGGTGAGTAATGTCTTGTGTGTCAGAGTTTGCTCAAAAGTGATGGCACTCAATTGCACGCGCACGAACATCGTCCACGACACATGAGTGTTTTCCAGCTCGCACCAAAGCGCCTTCGTCCCTGTTTAGTTCTTCTGATGTCACGCGTTATCCTGTTGAGTTGTGTCGGGCAGGTGGTGATGTTCATCCGCGCGTCTCGGGAGACTCACTCCGGAGAGCTGGTGCTCATCGTGCGGCCCAACGTCTACATCGGAGAGGACGGGCCGCCCGACCCGGAGCCGGACTTCGTCTACAACCCGGACACGCCCGGAGGACCGGGCACGCCGCTCCCGCCCGGGCAGGACCCGCTGGCGGGGTCGATGGCGCTGCTGAACGACGCGCTCGAGTCCGGAGCTGCGCTTGCGCAGTTTGACGTGAGTGTTGCACGGGAATTCAGCAAGGCAGGCCGGGATGGCGCGTTGTGAGAGGGGGGAGTGGGGCGAACCTGGAGAACTGCAGCGCCGCGTTTTTCTAAGAAACGCCCAACGGGTGAGCTTCATAGCAACAGTGGCAAAGTCAATCGCTGGAGACGGAGCGTTGAAACGAACGAGACTGTTTGTTTGTTTTAATATATTTATTTATTGACGATTAAATCAGTACAATTCTCTCGTCCAACGAGACTTGGTGCATGAAATCTGCTTTGTTACTGTATCTGGCCGTTTATTTTGCAGCAAATGTACAGGAAGAAGCCTGGCTTGACGCACAAAGCGGCAGGAGACTCGAAAAACGCGACGAGAAATCGCTACCGCGACATCTGGCCCTGTGAGTCGCTTCCTGATGATCGTTGTTGAAGTCGCGTGTGAAACGAAGTGTTTCAGGAATCAAATGTTTTCAACCGAAAAGTGAAGGTTGCAGGCCACAAAATGACGTCGTTAGTTTCTGCATAAAAGATCAACGACTGAAAAGGTTTCTTCTCCGTTGACTGACTCACTGAGCCTTGTTCTTCACAGATGACCAGACTCGAGTCCTGCTGCAGGGCTCAAAGGGAGACTACATCAACGCCAACTACGTCAACGTGAGTTTCTCAAATGTGGCCGTTTGTGTTTGAAGCTGCTGAAGTAGTGTTAATTCAGTTTCATTCAGCGTCGCTTTTGAGTGTGAAGAAAGCAGGTTGCGTCCAATTCAGCGATCATGGAGGAAGGTTCCTTCTCTCACGAATGTTCTGCACCATTTGCAGATGGAGATCCCGGGGTCGGGGATAGTGAACCGCTACATCGCCGCCCAGGGGCCGCTCCCAAACACGTGCGCCGACTTCTGGCAGATGATCTGGGAGCAGCAGTGCAGACTCGTGGCAATGCTCACCACAGAGGTGAGTCTCCAGAGCAGCAACGAAGTTGTCCGAAATGTGCTTTTCTTGTCAGTGGCAATGCGTGCACGCAAAACAACTGCCACTGTGATGTGATCATGCCAATGAAACAGGAACTTTGGATATCTTGTCAGTTTGCACACTGTCTAACTGCCCACTGCGCTGTTTGACTGTTGCGTGAGACAGTAGACGCGCCACTATTTACCTGATTACCAACACGACTTGTGTTTGCAGGTCGAGCGCGGGCGGGTGAAGTGTCACCAGTACTGGCCGGCGCTGTACGAGACGGTCGACTACGGCACGCTGCAGGTCACGTGCCTCAAGGAGCAGAAGTCGCCGTCCTTCGCCTTCCGCGAGTTCACGCTCGTCAACAGCGAGGTGAGGGCTGCGTCGCGTTATTCTGGTCGTGTCTCTCAAACTGAATCAGGCTGACGGGTGTTCAAGATACCTGTTGAGCCAGTCGGCTGTTGCAATGAATTGCGGATGTAACTCAAGCGGAAATGATCAAATCCGCTCAGTCAAGAATCTATTTCTTCGAGAGTGGTGCGCAAGATTGACATGGAATCCATGCGAGCGCTGCACTGAACACGTGACATGTTCCACTTGTGCAGGACGCGCGGCGGGAGGAGCGCCACATCCGGCAGATGCAGTACTTGGCCTGGCCTGACCACGGCGTCCCCGACGACTCGTCCGATTTCCTCAGTTTCGTCATGCAGGTCCGCACGGCGCGGGCAGGCATGGTGGAACCGACCGTCGTGCATTGCAGGTGAGTGGGGAGGTGGTGAAGGCGAGCAGAAGTGCGCACGGAATGGCCGGCGCCAGCGCTCATTGTTTGACGGCGCGGCTCTGCGAGTCGCTGTGTACACACGTTCCGAGTGTCACAGCAGTTGGTGCGTGTGTTTCTGGGCACCCTGCCTCCTCCAGGATTATCCTGGAATCTGAGTTGAGCAAGATCAACTGCCGCTGACTTCGTCAGGCGCGCGTCGACACGAGGTCGAGTTCTTGTTGGCAGTTGTCTGTGTGTGTAAAAGTCTGGAAGGCTCTTGTGACGCTAGTGAAATTTGTGGAATGTTTGCAGCGCCGGAATCGGACGGACGGGAGTGCTCATCACCATGGAGACGGCCATGTGTCTGATGGAGGCGAACCAGGCCGTGTTCCCGCTCGACATTCTGCGGCAGATGCGCGACCAGCGTGCCATGCTCATCCAAACCAGCGTGAGTGTTCAACTCCCACGCTTTCATGTCTCCAAGTGGTTGAACCTTGTTTTCTGTTGGAAAACACCAGCGAGAACAAACTGTACTTCAGTGGAAACAGGGCCATAACTTGCCTTTTCTACTTGCAGAGCCAGTACAAGTTCGTGTGTGAAGCCATCACACGCGTGTACAGAGGTGCGTACTGTCCGACGTTTGGAATTTCCTTTGGTTCTGTGCTGATGTCCCAAACTTTCCAAGCATTCTCCTGAACATCACATGTACTTGTTCGGTCGTGTCAAAGAACTTGTTGAATGTTGACGCGTTGTTTTGGTGCAGATATGTTCGCCGCTCGAGACACGAAACCCAAGCTGCCCCCGCGCGCCTCCCTCACTCAGCGCCACAAACAGTCCGCTCTCCACAGCAGCACCCGCAGCAACCCTGGCCTCCCTCACAACAACCAGCAGGGAAACCAACCCGCCAATCAGGCTGCCCCTTACAGTGGCCACGGGGTGCCTCATGAAAAACAGAGCGTTCCCAGCAGCCAGGGACTTGCCCAGAATCATCAGACAGTGACTAGAAACAGCCTGAGGCTCACGCACAGCACGACTCCTCCCCGGGGAAGCCATGTCGGCCAGGTCTCTGTACCAAAGACTGTTGGGAATCACAAGAGTAGTCACCCTGGTGTCCAAGGAAGTGTTGTTGGCAACCATGCTGGTCACCCTGGCATCCAGGGCGGCCCTAGCAACCAAAGTACAGTCCCCAACAATGGCCTCCACTTAGAACTGAAGCCCAAACTTCCTGCCAGACAATCACTGCCGAAACGTAAGTTGTGCTGCTCCCCATGGAGGGAATATTCTCTCACCAGGTGGCAGGTTAACGCTCCAGTCTCCCCCACATTAAACTGGCTCACACATCCTGGCGGGTTGTAACACGGGGCCAAGGTTCCAAGGTTGACCACTGTGAACTAAATTGTCAAAATAATCAGTTTAACCCTGTGGAAGTAACGAGAGTTTCCTTCTCTTGTGAAGGTTTAACCTTTGTGATACCCTGTCTCTGTCTCGTAGACAAAGAAGATCACTTAGTGATGGTAATTCTCAACGATACAACTAATTTGACGTCACACGATCACTCGTTATTCGAAGCACATTTCACGACACACGGCCACCATTTGGATTGGGGGAAACATTCAATTTTATGTTCGCAACATAATCAACACACAATTTTGTGCACGTAACCACAAAGCAGTGACATCTTCGCCGCGTGACACCTCTCGTGTCAATTTGTGGACAAAACAAATCAGTCACTTTTCTCTGACCTTCGACACCCAGCGGTGGAGAGGTCACAAACTGGGGAGGTCGCTGTACATCTATTTCTGTTTTGTACTTCGTGTTTACTAATTTCTGAAGGGGTTCAGTCATCAGACGGTAAACTTTGGTTTTGCGTCGACGTTTTGTGGTGATTGCAATTGTTTCAAAGCTAACCGTGTCGTCACGGACGAAGTGTCGTCACCAACAAATTTTGCTGCCAATGAAAGCTCGTTCAAATCTGTTTGCAGAAAGCTACAAACCACTTCCTCTGCAGAAATTTACACGGTCCTTTTTTTGCTTTCCAGAAAAAATAGTGAAACCGCTCGACGACTTCAAGAGATGACACACAGGAGATTGAGACACTTTTCGAGGTCATCCGGTGCGTGAGTGTCATCGCGTCGTGAGAGGTGCTGCTGATTGGCCGCCCAGCGAACGTCGCTGGTTGGTGGATCGGAAGCGGGGCTCATGACGTCATCATCTGTACATAGCCAATCTCAGTCATCGAACGGAGGGATATGTGGAAGCACTGTGAGTGTGAGTGGTGAAAGAGACAGGAGCAGTTCGGCTGGAACAGTCCGGCTGCGTATAGTGACAAACAGCTGAGACAATCAACACTTCTGGACAACACTGGTCAGAGGAGCGGCCCTGAAGCGTTCCGGTGGAGCGCGAGCTGGTGCAGCAGGTTCAGAAGTGAACAGGCGTCGGAATTCTTGTTCAGATAAGAATCCCGGAAACAACATACTTTCAGTGCATTGCAAGTTTTCGCAACACTGTACACACGAGTGTCATTTCGACGTGCGCGCGCCTGGCGCACTGGTTCACCTTTCGATGTGGAGTGGCCACAGAACTTTCGACACCATCTGCTGCAAAGTACACGCATACCCAACACACCTCAACGACGTGCTAACCCTTGTGCCTCTATCAACAGTTCTTACCAAGTGTGCAAGAGGAAGCGGAAGGTGCGGCATCCGAAAAACTAAACACCATGTGCTTTTGATGCAGTTGTGTTTGCATGCAAAGATGGAAATAACAACTCGAAAGTCGGTGACGTTTTTCTACAATTTGTAGAAAGTAGATTCTGGAAGAAAATGTGGCGCACAGTGATTCTCTGAAAAAGTTTAGTTGGAGCGTGGTGCCTGTCCAAAATAGCACGCGGTGTGCACACGCGCGTGTTTTGAGATTTTGTCTGTGGGTGGCGTCATTTCGTACAAGTGAAAGACTTAGGACATTGTCAGGAAATCAATTTTGACCTTCGCCAAACGCTGAAGATTTGGCGGAGTTTGATGGGAGATCGGGCTGCGTGTTTGATCAGCCTGTAAACTAGTCAGTAGCGCAGCTGAACCTCGCTGAATCCAAACAATTTGTTACAAAATGTCCTCGTAATTCTGTCCATGCAACGCTGTTCGTAGTTCTTGTTCCCAGTTGAAGGTTCCGCAGCCGAATTCACTTCGTAGTGAAGAAGTGAATCTGTCCGGTTTCATTCGAACGGTCTGTGCTTCACACTGGGTGAACACGTGCTGCGTTAAATTTTCCTCTCCTTGCATATTGAAACTGTCCACCGATTTTCATTGTTGGCAAATGTTTTTGCTGTTGCAAGCCTGCCCGACAAGAGGAACCGTCTGTTGTGCGAAGTTTCGCTGAAGTGAACAGTCGCTCAGCTGCACAATCTGCGTGATCAATGATTGGGTCTTGAAGATTCTTTGTGAATTGCCAAGGAAAGAAAAATTGAAGGTTTGACAACTTTTCAGCATTGCATGTGTAAAATTCCTCTTTCTCCGTCTGTGAGCGAAACAGCTTCTGATCTGCGTCAGCCGGACGTTTGCATGCGTTTCATTCGAACCGGTATTTTTTGGTAGCAACGCAGATTTCTCCTGTCAGCCGTTGTGAATCTACTTGGTTCCACTTTACGGTGGAGAAAGTTTGTGAAGTTTGTGAGGTGCAGTTGTCCGATTACCAGGTGAAAACCTCGAGTGACAAAAAAAGAAAAGGGCATTCAGTCTGCGAAGTTCACTTGATCTGCTGTTGCTTCCAAGAACACACATTTCACGTGGATCTGTTTGGCTGGCTTTCCAGAAACAATTTCTTCCAGATACCTCATCACTTATCGTATTTTTTTCCGTTCGCAACTCGTTTGAAAGTCGGGCAAACGTGATGAATTCTACGAAATCTCAGTGTTTGAGTTGCTTATGGGGTTCGGGTCCGTTGTTCACGTCTGCTCTTCCACGCATTTGTCTCCAGGACTATTGCTGCTACTGTTTGCCTCCAAAACTGGACTGCATCTTCTTTCTGTGAAAGGAAACTTGAGATTTTTTTTGTGAGAATTTCACTCCGGACAGGCTTCCATGAAACCAGCGACGATGGCACGACAATTGTGGCAGTGTGCACGTTATGTTCCACGGACAAAAGCCGAAAATCAAAAAAGTGTCTCTCACTACGAGATTGGAAAATAATACTCTGATTTGGTCACTGGAACCTTTTTCTCTGCGCAGAAAGAAGTCTGCAACTCTTTTTAAGACGTGAACTTGAATGAGACTCTTCACAAGCAATAAGCAGTTACATTTTTGCTTGTTGTACGCAAATGAAATTTAGGAAATAAGACACAACAAATTTCCCCAAAGCCAGGAAGCTCATCAAAATTGTCGACTCGAAATGCAGACTGCATAGCTCATAGTGAAGTCCGACAGTGTCCAAACTCGATGTAGATCAGTGGTCGCGGTTCGTTGTCTGGTTGAATGCAATGTTTTCTTGGTGGCGGCGAAAACCAGCTTCAGGGAAGACCCTGAAAATTACGTCAGTTGTTCTGTACATAGAAACACTGTAATTTATAAATTATCAAAAAGGTGTACATAGAAGAATATTTTTGTAGTTTCTTTCATGATGTGTGATTTGTTTGTTTGAGGAGTCATCTGGTTTGTTTTGTTACGAGATATTTCCGTTTTGCATGGTGACAACAAGCAAGTCGGGTTTTGTTGAGTAAGTTTTTGTGTTGTGTTCAGTTTTGTCTCAAGCCAATCTGTGGATTTCGTTCAGTTTGCTTCTCCTGGGGCTGGTTTTCGCGTGCTCGTATGTTGGGCGTGGTTTGTGACTGGTGACGTGACCAGGAACCTGGAACCACGTGGTCACTATTTTCATACACCGCTGTTTGTACATGATGTAAAACTCGAAGAACAAATTAAAGTGATTTCTTGTTATGTACAGAAGAAGATTCCGTTTTTGCGTCGTTTCTTTTCGAATGAAGCTCTTTATGTCCGCTAAGTCCACGTCCGCTCACACCCCGCCGTGAGTTGCTGCAGGCCGGGAACAAGTGCTGCTGTTACGTGAAAGGAAATTGATGACACCTGACGCTGAAGACAAGCTGTTTCCAGGATCAGCGTTGAACTGTTCTTTCCTCGCACAGTCCACTCATTCCCTTTTGTGCCATGAACAAAAGCTGTTCGACCCTGGTGCTGAACAGCGGAATTCAGCTGACAGGTCACAAAAAGTTCGAGCACAGAACAGTACCGGTGTAACAGGACCAGACAACGACCACACTCCAAGGTCGTTGTGTGGTCCTAAAATTTCAGGACCAGGCTCCGACCTGCCATGACTGCCAGGCAGGTTGGAACCTGGTCCTGAATTTTTTTTAGGACCAGATAACAACATTGTTTGGTCCTGAAATTTCAGGACCACACTACGACGTCAGAGAAATGTTGCGGTCGGGGTCTTGTCCTGGGACACCGGGAGTCTCCAACTTGTTGAATAGCTGCTGGTCATGGCTGGTTTCTCACTGTGCTGGTCAGAAAAAAATTTGAGCTCATCGAGGCCACACGAACAGTCTTCATCGTTTTCAGAAATTAGCTTCGAACTTCTGCTTTTCTTTTGTCAGTTGTTCGACGACCCATCCAGAACTTTGGCTTTTCTTTCTTTGATCGAAGAGGATATTTCGGACACAACAATGAAGAAAATAAGAAACAGAATGAACATGGTTTCCAGGAGGCCCAGGTGTCTCATCGTTTCAACCTGGAATCCTTGAGGGTTGACTCCGAGGTAAAGAAAGATAGACTTGCCGAAGTTAATCACTGCAACAGCGCAGAGGAGAACCAAGGACACTGTTTCTGCCCTGTTTGACAGTGTGTGTGCAAAAGGTTGAATGTAGATGTGATGTGCGAGATACAACACACAAAGTGACACACATAGAATCATCTGAAAAAATGCACTGGGGAAAAGACCAGTTGATCCCAGTAAGAGTCTTCTCAGAATCATAACACTTTCCCAGTACTGGGCTCCCCCACCTGCCCTTCTATACCCCCCTCTGAATCTGTCTAACATTTCGTCTTGTCCATCAACAGATTTTTCATCAAGCCACACGTCTCTTATTTTGGACTCACTTGGTTTGTCTTGTGTAATCTGTATTTTAATCATAAAATAGAGCCAATGTACTGAGAATGGCAAAGGAAAAATGCAGCCCAGCAGAAACGAATTGGCACAAATTAGTTTCTTCTCCAGCATTTTCAGACCAAGGTACAGCATGAAGGGATAGGGTATGACAAACAAACCTGCAAACAGGACCATAGCAACTTGCCATTTGCTGAGCAAATCCACAGTTCCATCATGGAGCCAAACGTTGGTGTTGTTTATCACCACATATGTCAAGGAGTAGAAGACAATGTCCGTAAATCCACCATAAGTGTATTTTATTATTTCTACCAAACCATCGATTAATTTGGATGTTGCCCTGTGAAACACTGCAGAAAGGCGGCCTGCAACTTTGGCAGATGTTAGCAAAATACCAAACATCAGAAGCCAAGAGAAATAAATGCCAACCATAAAGAAAAACTTCAACATTGTCTTTTCGGTTGTGTTCAAGTCCTTGACACTGCAAATATCTGCTGGAAAATATGACAATTCGATGCTGAGAAATATGCTTGTGTAAGCTTCAATTTTTGAAAAGAAGGTGTTGATGTTTCTTTCGCTTTCGAAGTTTATGTGTAATCTCATCGCAGCTGATGCCTGAACAAAATAGGTCATGATGCCAAAATAACTTTTGCCTTGGTCTTCCTTTTGGGACTGCTTGTTGCCATGGCGCAAGATTTTCTTCAGTACTTTCCCAGGAACCCCCAAAATGTTGCCTTTGAAGGTGTACCACAACATGTAAGAGACAGCTCCAAGAATAGCCACCACCCACAACCAATTGTCTGTGCAAAGAGAATTTTTCATGCAGGAGAAGGACATGACTGACAGCGAATACCCCTGTTTACATGCGCCACACAAGGTGCCATCTCTATTGTTCGCACAATTGTTGTAGCTGGTGCAACTGTTTTCGACAGTCCCAGCACAACAGTATTCAGAGGGACATTGCTGAAAAACAAAACCCTTCTCATTTCTGTAGCCCCAGAAATTAGCCATTGCAGTGAGTTGATTCCCTGGACATTGGGCACCTTGTGGGCACTCAACACATCCCAAATGATCATTTTCAGAGTTACTTCTACTTGTCTTTGAAACCTTGCTGTCCAAGGTGTGATAAACTATCAAAAACGTGCCTTCAAATGGAATGTAGAATGAAGGTTTGCAAGCAGAGCAGAAGAGAATAATTTTTTGGAGAACATTTGTCCTCGACAATAGTGATGGCCCAAAGGCGGTGGACATCACAAGATCATACCAAGGTAGACACTCCACTTCCAGTTCCAGACTGATGACTGCTGAAGCGCTTGAAGCCATCTGCAACTCAACTATTGATGCCAAATTATTTGTTACAGTGCTTTTAAAATTTGACTGCTCAATTGATACTGAAGAAAATGACAAGACAAATATCCCCTTCAAAGCCTCAAAAGTGTCCATTTGGAATACAAAAGTGCAGTTTTCTATTTTGAGAGCTTCAGCTGATTCTGATGTGTGTAAATAAATGGCACCTCCTCCATCATCTGCTATGTTGTCAACGAACACACTGTTCTCAATGCTGACTGCCATACCTTGACCGAGCTTCACGTTGGAGCTCTTCACGTGAATGGCTCCACCTGTCGAAGCTTGGAACCCTTCCCTGTACAGCGAATTTTCCACAAAGGACGTGTTTCTGATTCTTATTGTGTCTGGCCCTGACTTCGATGGTCCTGTGGAGTCGTGAAGAACATAGACAGCTCCAGCGCTTCCGTAGTTTGTGATGCTTTGAAAGATGCAGTTGGACATTTCGACTCTCATCCAAGACTCAAGGAGACCTGCATTTGATTTCCTGACCGATACGCCTCCAACAATGTTTTCAATTGTTGTTTCAACAATGTGGAGACTGACGGACTTCCCCTCCAATTGAAGTCCGAACCTGGTTCGTTGTTTGTTGCCTCCTTTTCCACTGAAGTGAGTTTTGAAAATGAAGGCTGACATGAAAACATGACATTTGGTGTTGACATTGCTCACAATTGCTCTGGTGCTTGAGACTGCCAACCACAGGTGTGATGAATGAATTGTCCATGTGGAGTTGTGCACAACGCTTTTTATGGCTTCTACACGAACATAATGGGTGTTGTGCAGGCGAATGATGGACTCTTCCTTGAAAGTAGTGTGATTGAACATCAGGTACATTTCGCCAAATTCACCAGCTCTCGGCGCCTTGTCAGTGATTTTTGAGTTAAAAAAATCAACATGTGCGAAGGTCACTTGAACATTTTGTGTCACAAACGTTGACATCCCAAATGTGACATTTTCAAAAACAATTTTGAAGTCATCGTGATAGTATCTGCACCAAAAGTGAAACATAAGGTGCAGAGTGCAAGCACTGACACAAGTGACCTTGACCAAAGTTACTGAAGCAATATCCTCCAGAGTTAAACTTTCAAACGCTGAAGATGAATAGTTTCCATCAAGGAAGACATGATCTATCCAGAACATTTTTTTCAGGATGATGGTCGACAACACAAATTCCAGTGACTTGCATTTGTGCTCCAATGGCTGAGCAAAGCAAACAATGTTGTCCTCTGCATTCTTGTCAGTGCTGCTAGCTACATGCACAAAATTTTGCACTGGCTCTCCTGCAATTTACAAAAGTCGGTTTGGAACAGAAACACTCTGTTGACATGTACTACCACAAGAAAAGTGAACAAACTCCATGACACTTGACTGCACCTGAGCAATGCGATGTAGTCTGTTCACAGTTTTTGCTGTCACCACAGGCAGGAGTCAAGGCAAACTTGTCATCTCCAGGACACCACATCATTTTTTGATTCACTGAGACTTCAGCTTCCTTTTGGCACAGTGTTAAGTTGTGTGAAAAACAATCAGGGTGTCCAACACAAATCCAGCTTTGTGGCAAACACATTTTGCTGTTCCATTGGGTCAGGCACTCAACCATATCAACATCTCCACACGAACACTCAAGCTCATCTGATCCCTCTGGACAATCCACTTTGCCGTCACAGTACCAAAACACAGGAACGCACTCAACAGAATTCTCCTTGCACTCCTGAAAACAAAAAGACAACCAGAACACAACAGATATGTGGATCCAAAGCTTTTTGTACCTCTTCACCCAAAGTCAATTGTATGTTAAAGACATCAACCAAGCCAAGGATGAAGCATTGGCTTGCAATTCAGCAAAAAGACCTCCATTCACTGAAAGCAAGCAAACAAGAAGGAAAAGGGGTCTTGGATTTCCAAAAGGACCCAGTTCAAACTTGTTTTCCCTTGGATGGTGGACCATACTTTGATGAAAATTATCCAAGGAAGAAAACCCCCAGGACTGCCATGTTTGTGTCACGAAGATGAAAGGCAATGGTAATTTGTGCTTACTTTCATTGTAAATCGTCCTTTGAATGATTCTGACCAGCAGCTGTCTGTACATAGCTCATCTGAGTTGTCAGCGCAATCTCTTATGTTGTCACACATGTCTAAAATCTGGGTGAATCAAAATTCCAATGAACAGGGTGCTGATGAAAGTTTTCGCGCGCGCGCGCGCGCGCGCG
>JAAUXT010090373.1_pt1 | contig 36136 bp, 40 predicted proteins | sample 7278171 | NCBI WGS metagenome assembly JAAUXT01 (sample SAMN14350112, study PRJNA611818) | marine sediment metagenome | isolation source: surface marine sediment (1.8m) | place: French Polynesia: Moorea | collected 2018-08 | reverse complement strand
GAAGAGATAGTTGAGCAAAGGCACTTGCCGGCATTGGCAGATTGGGACAAGGTGTTTCCTGCCGATGTACGCTGCCCGCGGCTGATTATCTACTTGAAAGTCTAGTTTGTGGAGTTTCCGTACAGGCACAAGTCCGGCGATCCTGAAGGCGGCGCACGTGCCGCTCATCAGCGACTCGGTCTGCGGACAGCTGTACAAATACTCCACCACCCCGCGCATGTTCTGTGCCGGGTACAGGGAGGGCAACATCGACAGCTGCCAGGGTGATTCAGGAGGTCCTTTCGTCTGTCATATGGAAGGTAACAAGCTGCAGATGATCCAAGCTTTGACTTTGCAACCAAATGCAACCTACTCTTGTTCCAGGAGCTTGACCGGAAGCCAAAGCTTTTGGAAAAAACATCAAATTGTGCTGCCTTTTCGCAGTTCACGACACAGCGTCAATTGTTTTTGTTGGGTGGACTTTGCGCCTCTTTCCAGTCCGTGCTGAACACAGATTTGATTATTTACAGGTGCCTACACAGTGCTCGGAGTTACAAGTTGGGGCAATGGTTGCGCGCAGCCTAATTCTCCCGGAGTCTACACGAAAGTGTCCAGATTGGTGGACTGGATCCGCAACAAGACGTGATCGCGAGCCGCACGGATCTTACTTTGTGTTTCGAACGCTCTCCGATCATGACTGATGTACTCGCGAACAAACATAAGAGACTTCATATTCACTTCGGTGTGTGCTTTATTGCCGCAACAATAGCAATGCAACCACAGCAACAGCGTGATAGGAATCCTCTTCTGCTGAAGGGTACCGCACCGACTCACTACTGCAAGAGAAAGGGGTTTGTCACAGTACGTTGACCAGCAACCAAAGCTGCACAAAGACGCAGTTCTTGTTTCGTTTCCAAAGTGCAATTTGGTAAATGATGAACACGACATGCGTTTAGTGTCACCAAAGACGTTCAGTCCTGTCAGTTGTAAAACATTGCAGTCCAGGAACACCAATACAGGCTAGTCTAAAATCAACATGCAAAATTCGATTTTCTTTTTTTCTAACGATTTTGCTGCGACTGCACGTCATTCAACAATGCCGTCAACTTAACAAGTGGCAGGGAGGGAAAAAGGATGTGCCCAACTTCAAACCATACGCAACTTACCGCACTTCTCATCGCCCCTGAGAAACAAAAGAGAGCATGAACCGAAGAAAATGAGGCAAGAGAACAGTAACTTTGCCAGACATGCAGGGCAAGGGATCCCAGATGACACCCGTAGAAGTGTCTTGGACCGACACGACCGGCTGATGTTTTCCACACCATCGTACAAAAAAGTGTTCAACTGCCGCTATTACCTTCTTGCCAGCTGCTCCGACCTTCGCCTTCTTCGTTCCCCGAACCTTCTTCTGCCTGTTCTTGCGCTCCTTACGCTGCTTGCGAGTGGGCCGCTTGATCTCGATCAGACCATGCTGTGAAGAGCGAATTGAGAACATTTGGAACCCCGTCAAATGCAAACCTTTGGGGAATACTTTGCCCTGAAATAGGAATCTAGGGACGGCGAAAGATATCTGACAGCAGGGAATAATTCCGCAGCACCCTTTACATTTCAATGTATGTTTCGCAATTTGGCCTGGAAAAAAAGAAAAGAAAAGAAAAACGCCAACAACAGTAAGCAGGCGAAACTCTGCCAGGAACGGCGAGTGTTTCCAGCCCGAGGCTTACTGTGAAATCTCATCCACTTTCTCATCGCTCCGTTTCCCTCAGAGAAAGTCACTTTGTTGAAAAAGCCAGTTGTGGACCTGGTAACCAAGACACATAATCATGAAGAACGAGTCTGAACGAACAACAGATTGAACAAATCCCCGAAGAAAACCATGAAGTGTTGACACTCTTCGAAGCACAATCAAACATTCTGTTGCGGGTCCATAGTCACCCACACCCCTCCCTTTTGGTGCGTTATGTCAAAACTTCTCGACCCCCCCCCCCCCGCACACACACACACAACCTGCCGAAGGTCGGCGAAACAAATCCTGCATCTGACCGTGAAATTGTGTTTGCTGTATGCAACACTCACCCGTTGCAGCCTGTACTTCGGCTCGAACTTCTTGGCGAAGTCCAGCGAATCGTAGATGAGGCCGAAACCAGTGCTCTTGCCGCCACCGAACTGTGTCCTGAAGCCGAAGACGAAGATGACGTCCGGCGTTGTTTTGTACATACGCGCCAACTTCTCGCGAATCTCCGTCTTGGGAACAGTGGCGCGGCCGGGATGCAGCACGTCCACCACCTGCAAAAACCAAACTTGGATTGTGGTGCCGAAAAAGCAACTTGCCACGCATTGCATGATTCTCACAAAATTTAGCCTTTCGACATTGTTCAGATTCACGAACGGGAACAACTCACCATTTGTTTCCTGCAGAGCAGGCGGTTTGTGAGAAACTTTCTCGTTCGGAGTGTGACGATTCCCTCACTCTGCAACAACAACTGTGTACGTATTACTGCCTGAAAATCTCGTGCCACGTTTTCACAGCAGGTGAAATTCACAAGATTCGTTCGCCACCACGTGCACCTTCCATGTTGACGGCTTGTTTTTCTCAACTTCCAAAATACCTCAAACCTCGCAAGTTAAGTATCTTGGCGAATATTTTTGACATACACATGAAAGCCAGGTAAAAATTGGACATTCTTATTTGTGATAAAAACTCAGAGGCTTGGCAAATACGATTAAATTAACGAGAAGTGTTCCCACTTACCATTTTCCTGCTTGTCTGGCTTCACGCGAGTCCAAAAAGACCGACTTCCGGCGGAAGTTGCACAAAAATCCACGAGATGGGGCGACCTCAGTCCTCAAATATCGCTCATTTGCAATTTTGTTGGTTGTCATTTACCATTTCACAATTTGTACCGAGTAGCTTCGTCTGATCAAGTGTAAGTATGTCGCAGATCAAGTCGTTTGTTAGGAGGTTTGTTCTGGTGGTGGCACATCTGATTGTTGATCAGTTCTTAGACAAGTGGTTGGTTTTGAGATTCTGGTTTCCACATCCAGACTGTGTTTTTGTGCACTAAACTTTGGTGACGCTGTGGGGAATCGTTCAGTCGTCTGTGTTTTCTCGCATGTGTGTCTGGGTGCAAACAAATTATGCCGAGGCCAAAAGTGGGTGGTCATAAGGCGGTGGTGCTGATGAATTAATCAAACTGACCAACCCAAAGCGGCAGCCCTCGAACCTTGCGAATTGAGGGGACGTCAGAGGGAAAATATACCAGTGGAGGGTGTGAAAGTGCCAAATGGTGGGAACCAATCAGAGCGGACCTCCATTATATGCATAAACGTGTAGTATGTGCAGTGTAAACGTGTAGCAAGTGATAGTTAACATGCACTCGTAAAGCATAAACGTGTAGCAAAATTCCAAATTTTACCAACTTGTATCTGTAGGAATGTGAGTGTGTTTTTGGTATAAAATTTGTCAAAAGTTAATTAAACTCCATTAAAGTCTAAGGAGGAAGGTCATTCCCACCAAGAAATATTACTTTGGGTCCTTGCCCACACTTTGGTGGAAAAAAAAGTTGGGGAAATATATTTCTTCATTTTTGTTCATTTGAAAATATTTTCATGGTGACAAATGGATAGGGTAAAACACCACATGAACTTTCATGTGGAGGAAAAAAATTAAAAATTAAATTTGGGTTGAAAACAAAGTATGGGGTCATTGGTCATGACAATTGAATGTAACATGCACATGTTTGGCAATTTTCCCTGACAAGCTTGGCAGGGATAACTACTTTTGTGAAATACATCAATATGTTAGTACTACACATTTACTATCACTTTACTATACATTTACTATCACTAACTACACATTTACATACAAAGTGGTGCACGTTTATACTGGCACTGTACATTTACTACCACTTTACTGCACATTTACCATCACAAACTGCACATTTACACACAAAGTGGTACACTTTTTTGGCTTCTGCCATGGGTGGTTATACCTGCAGTCTGAGCTGCCTTGCCCTGCCCTGCCCTGGCCTCCTCTGCCCTGCTCTGCCCTACTCTGCCCTGCTGTGCCCTGTCCTGCTGTGCCCTGCTTTGCTGTGCCCTGCTTTGCTGTGCCCTGCAGGGCAGGGCAGGGTAGGGCAGGGCACAGCAGGATAGGGCACAGCAGAGCAGGGCACAGCAGGGCAGGGCATAGCAGGGCAGGGTACAGCAGGGCACAGCAGGGCACAGCAGGGCAGGGCACAGCAGGGTAGGACATAGTAGGCCGGGCAGGGCAGGGCACAGCAGGGCACAGCAGGACAGGGCAGGGCAGGGCACAGCAGGGCAGGGCACAGCAGGACAGGGTACAGCAGGGCAGGGCAGGGCACAGCAGGGCAGGGCAGGGCAGAGCAAAGCAGGGCACAGCAGGATAGGGCACAGCAGGATAGGGCACAGCAGGATAGGGCACAGCAGGGCAGGGTAGGGCAGGGCAGGGCAGAGTAAGACAGGGCAGCTCAGACTGCAGGTATAACCACCCATTGCCAGGGCCAAAAAAGTACACCACTTTGTATATAAACATGCAGTAAACGTGTAGTAAAGTGATAGTAAATGTGTACCAAGTGAATGTAAACGTGCACCAAGTGAATGTAAACGTGCACTTGCCCCACGTGACTTCTTTCTGGGCTCTGATTCGTTCCCACCATTTGGCAGGGTAACATGGTGAGTGCGTATGTAAATGTTTCAAGTTTCACTTGAAGTGTTTTTCAATTGGGATAACACCTTACGATTCTTTTTTTGTTGTCTGCAAACTGCCAAAAAATGAACTTTTGGTGAATCATCCTGAGTTTTGTTCGCTTGTAGATCACGCACTTTCAGATTCTATGTGTTTTCCCCAGTCACCGAATTGGGGAGAATCGCCAACATACCCCAAACTTTGACATGGAAAAAACACGTCGTTAATTTGATACCGCAAACTTGGGGAAGTCACAACTTGTTTTTCATTGGGAGGGCAGACCCCATGGCCTGGTCGGCATGTGCGCACTGCTGTGGGTGTGCCTGCTTTCTTGGACACCTCCTTGTATTCTTGCTTTGTGTATTCCTTTGTGTTTGATCGAACATCTGGAAATTATTGGCTGTTGTGTCGTGCCCCGAAATAGGCCTTCAAAACAATGGGTGTGTCTCATACACAGGTAGTTTTCCATTGTTTCAATCGGACTTCAAAACCAGACAATGCGCAAACTTGGAGGTGCGTCGTATGTTTGAGTCATACACGGAAAGTTCTGCAAGATAATTTTCTGTTTTCCAGCCGTTTGATGCAGCGGTACGAACATGAGCAAAGAACCTCCCCAGAAGAAGTTGAAACAGTCAACTATTCTGGAAGGTTTCAGACGCCAAAGTGGAGAAAAGATTGATCGCGATACTATCGTCCTGAGAAAAAGAAACCGCGGAACGAACAACACCGATCAAGGTAGCGACTTGCAGACACTTTTCTTGTTTGTTTCCATTTGTGCGCCCAAATTATTTCATCATTCGTTGCGATTGTTGATCACACTTGTCTCAACACCGCTTCTCTTTCCACGGGCCGACTGCGACACTGCTCTGTGCTTGAGAACAATCAGAATTTGCCCCCCCCCTGCCTTGCAGGCGTGTGTTCATACTTACAAGGGTGCTGTTGTTATTGTTCTCAACAGACCCTTGTCATGGTCAACACTCGTGTGGGATTCCCGTGATCAGTGGGGACGGGGATCCAACTCAAAAAATATTTGGGACTTGTGTATGTTGTGTGTGCGTGTGTGTGTTGGGTTGTGAAAAGACTTCAGGAGATATTCATCGCGTCTCACCGCCTCTTGCCCCAACACAGCTGGTCTTGTGAAAATATTTTCCGCTTTTTGTGGACTGTCGGCTTTTCCACGCTGTCGCGTTCTTGTTTTAGACGCTGGACCTGGTGACCTGCAAGAGGACAAGGAAATGGCGTCAATTTCTGGTGCACGCGAGAAAGCACTGAAGGCCGCAGAAAGTAGAAGGTTGGTTGTTTGTGGTTCCCGTTGTGAAAGCAAACAGCACAGACTGACTGTGCTGTGCACTTTTGAGAAGGTGTTTGGTCCACACATTTTCCGAACAGAGATGCACATTCACCAGACGTGACACCGCTGGACAGGCAAGAGGCAGCCGCCACACCGGGAACCAGCAAGGACTGTGAATCAGCTGCTTCCAACCTTCAGCGGTCTGTGTCGAACGCGAGTCCAACTGAAGAAATGATGGACAACAGCGAACCTCTCTTTGAGTGAGTTGGACGAAAAACCTTCAGTGCTTCAGCTTTTTATGAACGCACGTTTGCTAATTTGCTGTCAAATGTTGTTCGTATCATGTTTCGCTTTTTCAGTTCAGATGTTGATCTTGATGAAATTTGTGAACCAGAAGTGAAACCTCTCATCATGCCCACCAAGTCCGGACGGCAGGAAACAGTAACATTCAAGGTATCTGGCAAGAAGTCAGTGGGTCATTTGGTTGTCCCACTCGTACTTGTGGCTTCATTGCAGTGTAGCTTGCAAATGACTGAGACTTCCAGTGTGTCAGTCAAACACGTTGTCATTGCCTGTTTCTTTTGATTCAGGGCACGGCCAAAGACGATTTGCAGACCACACCAACTTGCAGCGCCAACCTGCCACCTTTGAAAACTTCAATAAACCATCATGTCCTGGTTCGGGTATCGTATCTTTGGTGGTTCACCAGTATCAATTGCTGTTTTGCATCACAAGCATGGTTTGAACGCCGTATAGTTGGACGTGACCTCAGGACAGGAGTAGTTCGCTGTGTTTGCAGACGCCGCTGAAACCTGGACAAGTCCCAGGACCGTTTCCGTCCACGTATCAGGACAAATGGAACAATGATTTTGTGAAAATGCCCTGCTCCAAAGAAAATCTGTATCCTGTTGAAGCGACTGCGGTGGGTAACATTTGGCGTGTCCCACGCTTTGAAACTCTTCGCTGATGGCAGGAGAGGAGGAAATTCTCGGTAAATTCACAGTCCGTGTCACTGCACTTGTGCTGCATTATGTTCCAAATTTTTGTGTATTGTCAATTCAGGGCGGTCGCAAAGAGCTGAAGAACCGATGGGAGTTGATACAAATTGCACTCAGGGACAACATCAACAATTCGTACGATCTTGAAGTAATGTATTCACTGACGATTTTCACGCGAAATTTGAAACGATTTTGGTGTGTAAACTGAAAACCGATTGTCGATATCCTTTGATTCACAGCCAGCTTGGTGTTTTGTGGATGGATAATTTCATTCAGAGAAACAAACCGAGGCCCTGTGTGTTAAGACTGTTAGTTTCGTGCAAACAAAACTGTCCAAACACCCTCATCTCACAGTTCTCCTTGTTTCAGGAGGCGATTTTGACATACAACACAAGGTATGCACAAAAGTGGGACTTCAGTGGACTGCATGCTTACTTCACTGAGGTGAGGCCACAACCGTTGCGCGAACCACTGTTATTCGACACACATGTGAGCATTCACGTACGCATTGCGTTGTGAATTTTTCAGATTCTGGAGAAGGAAGAGCGAGCAGCATTTTTCAAAAAAACGTTGCCAAAGATGATCGATTTGGCACTGCAACTGCCACTAATATGCACGCAGGCAAGGAAGCATGCAGCTCACGTTTTTGTGCTCCCGAGTTTGTTTCTTGTTTGTGCGAAGTCTTCGGGTGGTGATCATGTATTTTATGTCACCAGGGTGTCCCGCTCTTGAAGAAACAACAGAGAAAGAAAGTGACGTTGAGTCAGAAGCAGTGTGCGTGTTTGCTGGCCAACGCGTTCTTTTGCACATTCCCCAGACGAAACGCTCGACAGAAACAGTCGGAATATTTCACCTTTCCGGACATCAACTTCAATGGGTTCGTGTTGTTCTGTCAAGTCTCTTGGCAATTTGTTGCAATTGGAAAATGGTGGCGACGACTTGTTGGTGTTCACTGCAGTCAACGAGCTGTGTTATCTTGCAGGCTGTTTACGGGAACCAAAAGTGGTATACATCCCAGGAAAGTAGCCAAACTGCATTGTGTACTGAACTACTTCCGAAGAGTGACAAACAGCAGTGAGTTGTTTGTTGTTGTTGTTTGTTTGTATTTTTTTTTTGGGGGGGGGGAGGGGTTCACACCAGGCGCGTCAATTTGTTCAAGCGTCTTTGCGTGTTTTCGGTGTTTTGTGTGACTTCAGGTTGTCCAGAAATCTGTTGACACTCCCAATTGCTGATTCGAGGGCGGGGGGGGGGGGGCAAAAATTACCCACTCCCTTTGTAAAAGAAAAACTGCCGAAACCCAAACACTTTCACACGGAAATCCCAAAACATTCACTTGAGGAAGTACTTCCATCGAGGGAGGTTGGACAACCCAGATCGCACAAAATTCAACTGAACACCTGCCCACAACGCCTTCATATAAAATCCAGATATTAGAGCCCTCAGCCAACAACGTTTTCAGAGAAGAAATTCTTGTCAGATGCCACTGCCAGGGAAATTGAGCGTGTATCTGGAACGAAAGGTGTTCTTGTTGGTGTACTACGCTTTTTCGCTTCTGTGTTCTGAAATTTGACGAAAGCTAACAGGTGCTCACTGTTTCTTGCAGTGTCAGCAGGAAATGTAACATTTCATCGTCAAGTGACAGAGAGGGCAGACTGTCCGAAGTGGGAAAAGTCCGGTGCTTCGCTCACAAAGCTCCACGTCTCGTCACGAGGGACAATCGAAGACGACGGTCGAGGAATGCTTCAGGTGTTCGGCGAAACTGTCCATTTGGTCAACCATGGTGTGCTTTGTTGATTACCCAGATGTACAAGAAGCAAAATGTTTGTTTGCACAGGTCGACTTTGCGAACAAATACCTTGGCGGAGGCGTTTTGAGGCACGGTTGTGTGCAAGAAGAAATCCGTTTCTTGTTGTGTCCCGAAATGTTGGTTTCGAAACTCGTCACTGAAGAGCTGGACAACAATGAGTGCCTCATCATGACAGGTGAGATCCAGAACAAGAACTAGTTGTTGTACTCAAGGGCACAATTGTCCGTTGTTTGGATTTTCTCCGCTGGGATGGAAGTTTGTGTTGCACGCCATGACTCGATATGACATCGCTGACACTGGGTTGCAGGCTGCGAGAGATTCAGTGACTACAAAGGTTACGCAGACTCGTTTGAGTGGGCGGGAAATCATCAAGACAACACTCCACGGTTCGTTCCGACGTGTCTGACCTCGTTCCGGCATTTTCCGCACGGTCGGCTGCCATCCAAACTTTCAATATTTTTGAAAACTTCAGGGATTCGTGGGGACGCTTGCAGTGCGAGGTGGTTGCAATCGACGCTCTGGTGATAAGATACTACACAGATCAATTTCTTGGTCACATGGTCCGCCGGGAGCTGAACAAAGTGAGTGGTTCTGATCGGATCTTCCAAATGACCGAGTGTCACGCGGTGAAGTGGGTGCTGTTGCCATTACAATTGTTTTATGTCTTCCAGGCTTATTGTGGGTTTTATAGCCCCGACGCTTTGGCAAAAAATCTTTCAGCCGTTGCTACTGGGAACTGGGGGTGTGGTGCCTTCGGCGGAGATTTGCGAATGAAAGGTGCATTTTCATTGTTTTGTGCAGCTGTTCAGTTTGACAACAAGGAACAGTTGTAGAATGAAAGGATTCTGCGCTTGGGGCTTGCAGGACTGATTCAGATGATGGCGGCGGCTGTGGCGCGGCGCGATCTCTGCTACTTCACGTTTGACGACGCCAACCTTCGGGACGATCTCCATGAGATGCACAACTTCCTCAACGAGAAAAAACTGACTGTCAGTAAGTACCATGGTAATTTATAGATGCGCAGAAAATTCGTGTTTTGCTGTGGCCAACAACTCATTGGGAAAGTGGCTGTGTCAATTTTTCACATTTTGTCATGTTTCGACCCAGTGCTCGCACGACAAGGCACGAAATCGGTGCTGTTTTATTCAGGTGACATGTGGGCGTTGGTTGAACAATATCAGAAGAACATTGCGAGTAAAGCGGCGGGCAGGACACGTCCGAGCAAAACCTTGTTCGACTTCATCTACAGTGTGTACAGCGATTACAACTGTGACACAGACGAGGAGAACGACACTCAAACTTCTGAAATGGGCATGCAGAGCATGGAAAGCAAAGAAATGGGTGCACTAGCTGAGTGGTCCTGCAAACAAAGTCCGAACTATGCTGCTGAGACTCCCTGAACGCCTCATGACAGCAACATCCACTGGGATGCACTGACACACAATGCTTCATGCTTCGGTTCAGCCAAACTGTGATCGCACTGGACAGCAGAAACAGAAAAATATATCTATTTCTTCACCGTTTTTTGGCGTCAGTTCACTTTGTTCATGTGCAGAGAATCTGGCGCACAGCCATATTTTGGGCACAGGGTGACCCGCAAACAAATGCGAAGTCAGAATGCGCTCCAAGGTGCGGGCCGCTAGCGGCAGACGGCGCTACTGCGGTCGCGTCGTCCAATCAGCGCCGCTCAGGTGCGAACCGGGTTTTCCCCACAACTCTGGGATTCCCCTAAAGTCAGCAGTGAAACAAACTGAAGAGAACATTTACGCAAAGAAAAGCAGTGGCTTTATGGTTTCTGCACTTACACTCGCCACGTATTTTGTGGAGGTAGATATAGCAGGACCATTGCAAGGTAAGTGAACGTCTGCAAGGCAGGCGTCACAAAGCTGGACCTAAATCCACATCCGCTTCGAAGTGTTGTGCTCTAAATTTCCTTGTGCCAACATGGTCAAGTTGTTTTGTTTGTCTTCTGAGGTCATCTTCCCAGCCTGTCCTGGTGATGAAAGTCAACATTTTTAGTGCTGGGTTGTTTGCAGCACAAACGGATGGGTCCGAATGAAATAGAACCTAGTGTGCAACAACCTGTGTAGTGGCCAGCGGCGGTTGCAGGCCGTCACACTTGAAATCTCACCTTGCACGAAAGACCCTGTTGAAAGCCTTCACAACGCTCAGTGTTGAGAAGGCGAAGTGCGTCCAGCTTCGCAAGAAGGAGTGAGTAGGATAGATCTACCCAAACAAGTAAACGTGCAGTGTGAGCATGCCGACACTGACGGCAATGGCTGTCACCCAGATTGTCTGTGGAGTGACTGGAGAACCACTTACCGGCTATTGCCCGTGGGCCACGGCCCAGACAAGCCTGTCGAAGGTGCGGTGCGATGTTGGGCCCAAATTAAAGTGGGCCCTGACTGCTTGCAAGACCTGTGGGTGGGTCTGCGGCAAACCCTGTGTATGGGCCTCCAAGGCCAACTTTTGGGCCATGTTTTGATGCAAGAAACTCAGAATATTACGTTCTTCCTGGCTTAACTGAGGAGCACAAGCACCACCGGTTGCCATGACAGTCAGAGAGAGCCAGAACCACAAGGGGTCATGTGATCACCCCATGGGGGGAGGGATGCTGGGTAATTTCCAGCAAAATAGCAGAATTTTAATATTATGCATCTATTCCCTATATATATTTATTGTAAAAATATTTAGAATATTTAAAATTGGTTGTAAAGGCCAATGAGGCCAGCACCCCCTGGTGGGGGAGGAGTGTGGTGTAACACACCAGCTGTGATTCAGAACCACTGCTCATCAGATGGCACCACTGTGTACTCAATAAATACGGAGGTTCCCACCGTCGGGGGCAGTCTCTCCTGAGATACCAACCAGTGTGTTTGTGATATCACTGCAGTCCTGGGGTGGGGGAACTACGTCTGTAACCAGAAAAGGACTGAAGAAGCATGAACAACTTGCGAAGAAGTAGTCATGCCATGAGCATGGGTGACTACCAAAAAGCAAGAAAGGAGAAATACCTGGAGGGGAACATGTTGACCCCAACCCTGAACGCTGCTGGAACCTACTCCATTTCCTCTCCCCTACCTGACTGTGCGAAGTCCCTCTGGGAAGAGCACTTTATGGCAGTGCCAAAAATGTTTTTGGTAAAAATGCCAACTCGGTGAAGATGTCCCACTTTGTCCTGTCCATCTCCCCTGTCTGGGTTATTGGTGGCCAATGGTACTGGCCTGGGACATTTGGTCCTGTCCCATCCTATCCACCATCCCCTCCTCATCTCAGCAACTGCCAAAAGTACAGACTTGATCTGGGACTCATTGGAAAGGTCTTCAAGTCCCTATCAAAAATTTTGAAAAATAGGATGTCCAAGACAGCTTCCCAAGTAGTTTGCTGTATGGTTTGAAAGAATGTCCATATTAACTTCTGTAGCAACTAGATACAAAACTCCTAAAAAACAGTTTGCCATTTCTTGGTATTTGGTTTTCTTATATTATGGACCAATAAAAAGAAAAAGGATTATGACCACCAAAGCACCAAAGCATACACCCCAGGGACTTCGCACTTGCAGTTGCCCTGTGCACTGCTTTTCTTGTTGATAATCTTCCCTGTCTTGACATGAAGTCCAGTTGAGAATCTGACTGAGCCCGTCAGAAGCCCTTTCAAAAACACCCTCCAAATGTTGCAATCATGCGATTCACTTCCAGCTTTTCTCAAGAACGAGCCAAGCCATCTTTCTTGTGAATTTGAAATCTACTTCAGCTTCCGATCATCTGCACGCACGAACACACGTGCACACACACACACATCACACACACACAACCTCTGGTGTTTAGAACAGTCGGTGCGGGCGGAGGCATGGATCTCTTGCAGCCTCCCCAAAGTACTCACTTGAAGTGCGTTCCTTCGACAGGGTTGACTTGTGTTTGACTTGAATGTTTTGATTAAGACCAGGCAGTTGTGAAATCCCCTTCTTTCCTTTCTCAAAGGTGGTAAATGTAGTAGACTGTCTGAGGCTTTGGTAGTTTTGTGAGAAAAGTCCACATATTCAGTGACAGAAGAACACAGGCTTTTGGAATAAGGCAGGTGAGTGTCATACAGGAAAGAAGACCTGTATGTTGGAATGAGAAGTGAGGAAGACCTGTATGTTGGAATGAGAAGTGAGGAAGTGAAGAAAAACTTTTGAGAGCCAGACAATGAAAACAAATGCAAGCAGAACTGAGCAAAACAATTAATTATTCAAGCTTTGTGTGCAGACCCATACCAAGGTCAGTGCCCCCCCCCCCCCCCCGGGGGGGATTTACTGGATACGCGACAGCACAATTGTTGTGGATTGTACCCGTGAGAGAATGCAAATATTTATTGGAGACATTTTCTTGCTGGTGAACAGAAGGAAAAGACACGGCTTTTCTGTCTTTCAGGATGAACGATGAGGTGGACGGTCGTCCGTCGTCCACTGGGTCAGTCGAATTGAGCAATGCGCGCATTGAAGAGATCGGGTATCTGTCGGAAAATTCCACTATGTTTGACAAAATGCTGAATGGAAACCTCACCAATGGTTTTCCAGGCGGAAATAATGGAGGTAAGTCAAAAAATATTTGTTGCAGACGCCAATCATGTGCACGTGTTTGCATGTGTTTGTGAAAAAGTTCTTTCAACGTGTGTCGGATAATATTGGTTCACTGTTTATCCCACCGACCGGCAGTCTGCATGGGTGGTGAACTGTCATTTTCCAGAATACCCCGCCACCCCACCCACCTACATACAGACAGGTCAGAAAGTGAATTTCCAGATGTCTGATATTCTGGATTTCCTCATTCCTCCCTTGTGCAAAAATTAGGAAGCCTGAAAACTGGAAGTTTCTCATCAGATGAGGTTGCATACAGCCGGTGTGCGCTTCAAAGTCTGGTTTGATCTTTTGGGCGGGGCTCATCACGTGTGACTGCATGGCATTGGGATGCCAACATCTCAGTATTCCACAACCTCAGGCACAAAAACATGGTCAACAAAACCCTGTCAGAAGCAGTGTTTTTCAAAGCCCTCCTAACTTCGGAGGGTGTTACGTCGTACAAAGCTGTTCAACTGGCTTTTTCTCAGTGAGTTCTGTGTTGATGTTTGAGATGTTCGCGTGCATGCATGTGTATGAAGCTGAGAGTCTCAGCTTCAATTCGACACCAAGATCATGCATCCATGGTCATATAGAAGAACTCGATGAGTGATCCTCAATCTTGTAAGCAAAGACCAAAAAGTGAAGATTGTTCAGCAGGTCTTCTGTGTTGCAATTCTGCCATTCCCTCCGACCTGCAATACATTTGACCCATTTTTGCAGCCTTGACTCAGACAAGTCCTTGTCTGCCAAATTATGGATACTGACCTGGACTGTGAACGTACTGACCACAAGTGGAAATGATCCACACAGTGTTGAGTACAAGAACAAACACCATACAGAACACAATGATCTTGCCTCGTACATTTTTCGCTGACAAGTGCAGAAATGACAGAAGAAACTTCCTGAAAGCAAATTATGTTTCTATAGAAGGAATCGTGGGGATTCCAATTTTGCGCTGTCTGTAGACACCAGATATACGCTCGTAACTGCTGGTGTGCAGGTCGAAATTTGTTGGATTTACATTTGTGCTGAACGATTATGAACGTGGGTACGACTCGTATACATGCAGGATGCACGACAAAGTACAATTTCCAGATTCACCAGGAGTGATGTTGTTTCTTCAAGGTCCATGCAAGAGAGACATTTACGAGTTTCGTAAAGCTTGAAACATTTGGTCGATTTTGGTTTTCAGACCAGGTGTACATGGAAATAGCGGAGCAGCCTCAGGCGAGGGGATTCCGCTTCCGCTACCCGAGCGAAGGGTCGTCGCACGGTGGACTGCAGGGAGAACTCAGCGCAAGACACAAGAAATCCTATCCGGCTGTCAGGGTGAGAACAGCCAGTGCGTGAAGTTGGTCACAGCCCAGTCTCCAAGTAGACATGTTCATAAATTCCCCGCAGCCGTCTTCCTGGCGTTAAAAATTCCCACCGATTCAAAATTTTCTTCCCATGAAACGTTCTTCTGTTTGTATCGAGACCGATTGTCGAAGTGCTATGTGCCCTGATGCAATTGTCACCGTTCGCTTGTTTCCAGATACGAAATTTCAATGGGCCGTGCCGGATTATGGTTTCTCTGGTGACTGACGAACAGGTCCCTCGTGCACACGCTCACGAGTTAGTGGGTAAAAACTGCAAAAACGGAATTTGCGTCGTGGAAATGAAGGGGAACAACGAAATGATTGCCACGTAAGAAGAAGACCGATCGAACCTTGGGTTTTACGTATAGGTTTCTGAACAGATCGCGAGGCACCCGCGGATGACATTATTTTGATGTGTGTGTTTCAGATTTCCAAACCTGGGAATTCAGCACGTCACAAAGAAGAAAGTTGTGCAGATTTTGACTGAACGTATTTTGGAATCCGTCAATGTCCACAGAGCTGTACAGACCAAAAACTTTGGTCATTGTACCAGCATGGTGACAGGTGAAAAACACAAACACATCATCATGGCAAGGGCACAAAGAACACACACACACACATGCACAAACACACATACACACACACACACACACACACACACACACAGCGTGCCTCTCTCAATCCTTGGCTGGACTCATCCCAAGGCTTGGTTGGAGACGCACTGATTTTTTTGTTGCACTCGCCGGCACTCTCGCCGGAAGCGCAGTGTATTGTTCTGGTGCTTTCTCGTCTGGTTTCAATGTCAAGTGAGAAAACGCGCACAAACACCACCCACCCACCCCTCCCAGTAAATGTTGAGTGATGGGGGGGGAGGGTCACCCAACAAAAGACAATCTCAACATTCTGCGGTGTTTGCTTACCTCAATGATGGGAGTAAGGAACTGTTTGTGTATGAGGTTCTCAGGTGCAGCCTTCATGTTGGTAAAGTCCTGTCAAGGCCTCTGAGCCAGACACAAGCTTCTTTGTGAACGGGGAAAGTGGGGTGCGGCTCATGTTCTACATAGAAACTACAGTTGTCAAAATGTGAAATGTCAGAGCAACAGATCCCTTGTTCCACTGGTCTACGGATTTTATTGTGGCTGAACATGGGAAGGTGGAGACTGGTGAATTGCTATGTAGTTTCTGAATCCATATCTCACTCCTGTTCTCTTTTCATTCAGATGAGGACAAGCTATCAGCGAAGAAGCAGGCGACTGACCAGTCGAAGAACATCAAGTTGAACGTGGTGCGGCTCATGTTCCAGGGCTATTTGCAGGACGCACAAGGCGGATTCACGCGTATGATCAACCCCGTGCTCACCAGACCCATCTACGACAGCAGTGAGCTCTCTTTCAGACTTGGTTGCACTTCGAAAAGAAGAAAGTCCACACAGTTGCACACAAAATAAATTTTCGAGCAAAACTCTCCTCCCACGGTTTGGTTTCATTGTTTGCCAAAAAAGGATTTGGGCTGGAAGAACTGTAAGAGAAAAGGAGAAAATTAATTGGTCATCATTGGTGACTCAAGGAACATTTTGTCGTCAAACACAAAACAGGAACAGAACGTAACATGTTCTATGTGCAACTCTCAGTGAGGGGAGATCGAATATTTTTCTCCTGCAGAATCTCCTGGCGCGGCAGCGCTAAAGATCTGTCGGATGGACAAACATGCCGGGTGCTGCAGCGGCAGCGAAGAAGTTTTCCTTCTGTGTGACAAGGTTCAAAAAGGTCAGGTCTCTCATTTCCTTCCACGTGCAACACGCATCTCATCCAATCTAATAATCTAATTACATTTTTTTTTTTGAACAAACGCACAGCACCCTTGCAGGGTTTGCTTGAAAGGGGGGTGCCGTTTGATAGATGTTCCCTGCGCACCTGTCGTCGCAGTGCAAATTTCATAATTGTTTCGTTGTGAAAGGCATCATGTCATCTTTTCGATCTCAATTGCCGCAGTAAATTTAATTTGGCACAAAAAAGGGATTTCCGAGGATAGCTTCGAACCGTTGATAAAGTGGAAGGGAATTCCCGATGTCAGAGATATCTTTGCTGCATAACAGCCTGTTTATCTTGCATGCTGAAGCGCGTTTTCAAGCAACAGGGGAATTTTGTCAGAGGCATTATCATTCAACAAACCATTCAGAAAAAGAAGATTCATTTCCCAGCTGAGGAAGAGAGTGACATAAAGAACTCGCAGTCCCCAAACAAACGTGCACGGTCTCCACTTCGGGGGTGTGCCGTCAAATTCAGAAGTACACGGGAAATTTCATTTGTGACCGTTTATGCCTCGCATCTTCCGAATGGATATTTCAAGCTGCACAAAATGGAACGTGGAATCAACACCTTTTTGCAAACCAAGTTGAAAACCACCAACTTAGATATTGGAAAGTAGGGAAAACTTTGATCCATAATTGGTAGAGATTTACTTTGTGAGTATTGATTTTCAGTGGCGAAGGAATGAAGTGAAGTACAAAGAGTGCACGGCCAGTAAAGATAGTCCCAGCTCAAAGTTCTTCAAACTTTGAAGGCAAAATTGTTCAAGAAAGAATTTACCTAGAATTGCTAGAATGTGCCCACCCATTCTTTCCCAAGGCAAAGTTGTGAAATGCAAAGGATTGTTTCTGTTGAAGAATCCGTTCGCAAGATACGAGGCGTAAATGGTTGGACTACTTATGAAATTCTCCGCGTAAATTGCTGCAGTCTACGCGTCTGCTATTTTGTTTGGATGCAAAGCGAAGGAAAATAGGCTCAACTGATACTGCTTTTGCATGTATGGAATTGCCACCACACATTGGCAACAAACGATCCTCCACCACCCCCCACCCCACCCCCCACCCACAACCTTGGTGTTTGACAAAGTTGATCAAGCATGCGATCACGTTTCACTCAACGCCGCGTCAACGCCAACGTCGAACAGTATTTCGTGATTGGCCAATGCCATAGAAACGGTGCCCTTTTCGACGTTGGCGTTGGCGCGACATGCGCCTCAAACGTCGTGCATAAAGTCCCTAATGATCCATCCACTCCACCTTTGACGGAAATTGGACTTGGGACACACCACACAAACTGTTGCTTGGTGCTGCTTGCCTCAGTGTGCTTGTAGCATTGGCAACCTGGGAATGCAAAGTATCATGGTGACATTTTGAAGCAAATCCACAGGCCAGCACCAGCAGCCTTCTGGCCAAGTTTGCTACAAGGGGTAAGGGGACAGAACCTTCCTTTACAAGTGGGACACCTTCCTCAAGGTACTAAATAATACCGGAAATATTTTTTTTCTGCACACCACTTTGTGCTCTTCCCAAACAAGAACAAAACAAAAACTTCTGACGTCCAACAGAACTTGATCCTCTACCTTCCTTGGTGAAAAAGCAGGTGAAAAACTTTTGATTTTCATTAGTTAACCCGGAAACAGAAGAACCAAGTTTGCTGTCAAATGTTTGGGTTTTGTGTTTTCCTCCAGGTGCGTGTCTGCACTGCAAAGTTTTTTTTGTGATTCTGGTGAATGTCACACAGCATGTGTGCACTTGACAGGCAAACTGTTCGAATCCCAAGTTGCCAGAGCAACTACTTCACTGAACGTGGAATGACGGATTTCATATGTTGTCGACAGACGACATCCACGTTCGGTTCTTCGAGGAGGACGAGGACGGTGCCGTCAGGTGGGAAGGCTTCGGAGACTTCGGTCCGGCCGACGTGCACAGACAGGTGCGCCGCGAGAACAAGAACAACAGTCTCAGTCAGACCGCATGTTTTTATCCGATTTTGAACAATATCCGTCGGAAGTCGGTGGGAGTGATGGGGTATTGTAGGAATATTTATGGAATTCAGTGATATTTTCCTGGAATTCGTATAAAACCGTGCCCATGACTTCTAGACCATTATGAAAACAACAGTTTCCGAACTCCGTGCAGTGTAAAAGTGATGCCGATGTCAGTCAAGTGCGCGCATTTCTGCTTCCGCGTGGACGTTTGTCATTTCAAGTTGTGTTTCAGTACGCCATAGTCTTCAAGACGCCTCGTTACTGCAATCTGGGCATCATGAAGCCGGTCACGGTGCGGGTGCAGCTGAAGCGCATGTCGGACAACGAGACGAGCGACCCCAAACCTTTCACCTACTATCCCATGCAACTTGGTGAGTCTCGTTGCCATCACGAAACAGCTTGGAGAGGAGTTGTGTGCTCACACGGGTCGTTACACACACGTTGTGCGAGCCTGACGAGTTGCAACAGATTTCTTTTCACACTTGTGTTACTTTGATTACAGACAAGGAAGAAGTTGGGAAAAAGCGACGGAAGATGATGCCGTTCGGAGATGGAGACGGGACGGGTTACTTTGGCGGAGGTAACCTCGGAGGCATGCCCCCCAGCATGGGAGGAGGCGGCAACGCCGGCGGCATGTTTGGTGCTCCTGGATTTCAAGGATTCATGGGAGGTCCGGGCATCGGTGGATATCAACAAGCCATGGGCCTCGGTTAGTTCTTGTTCAGATCATTCCCGAAGACTAAAATGTCGATTCTTGCACAAAACAGTTCTCTTGGAAATGCTGAACGTTTGTGCAGTGGCATGCAAGCAGCTACTGCCTGTTTGCTGGCACATAAGGTGCCACTGGTTCATTGGTCTTTGATATCGTCTTGGCTCAGAATTTGATGCTGATAATTTTCTAGCGAAAATGTTTGGGTGACTTACCCTCCAACACACACGCACACGCACACACATCACGTGGGCCAAAAGTGCAGTCACCCGGGCCACAAGTGTCGGCCTGGAACTTCGGGCTTTCTGAGCGTAGCCTTCTTGTTTGTAAACCCACTGTTGTGCCTTTTTACCGAAAATGAAAAGAAAAGGTTCAGTTCCCAGGTTCATGCCTATCTCGCAGGTTTGGGCGAAAGTTCGGACGATTCTGACGACGACGAGTCTCGCGGGCGTCGCGGGCGCCCCGCGCACCACACGTTCGCGCCGGCGAGCGGGCCGGTCGGCGGGAGGGCCCGCGCCTGCAGGAAGCTCGCTTCCGCCAGCGCCGCAATGCAGGATTCTTCCTCGGACAGGTGTGTTTTGCCACTCTGGTTTTTCTTGGCTACTCAATTCAAGTGACGGGTTTCCCTGCAAAATGTGGCCAGTGACATCTCTGTTTTTCGCCATAGAGGTTCCTGTGGTTTCGGCCGGTATGGCCACTGTTTCGAGCAACTGTTTACATCTCCATGTCTTTGCAGTGACAGCAGTTCTCTGGAGGAGAGTGACACGTCTTCGGCATCGGAGGATTTTGTCGACAGTACGGTGCCGGAGCCGCTCAGCGTCGCGGCCGCTGCGCAGGACCCGGACCCCCAAAAAGTGTCGCACCCGTTGTCCGGTAAAGCTGCAGTAGAACTTCGACTTGCAGACAGGATGAATATTCTACAGCGCGGTACTGACAACTCTGCTTCATTCCCAATTTTTTTTTTGGCTGCAGCAACAGCTGTTTCGGAGCTGACAGTAAAATCGCCAAGCAGTGAGAAGGTAGACCAGATCACTGCAGAAATCAGCAAGCTGAAAGTAGACGGAGAGTCCAAAAAGGACAAAAAGAAGAAACACAGGCACAGACACAAGCAGAAAGGTACGGAAATGTCAGTGCAAAAGTGAGAGATTCGCTCAGTTGTCGCGATCTTTGTGCGAGCGGTTTTGTGAATGCAGCAAAGAATCGAATCAACACAAATGTTGTTTGTAAGCATTTTGTTTTCACAGGCAGTGTTTGTTGTTTTATTTTGTTTTTTAAATCGCCCGCACGCGTTTTATCGCTTGAGGATACGTATATCATGATTCTGTCCAAAACGTTACGCACATTTCACACAGGGAGCAAAGCAAACATGCAAATCAAATGCAAATGTCAGTTTGTGAGGTGACAGGCGAAAAATAGATCTATGTTTCGTTCGACATTGCTTTGAGGAGCGACATGGAATCTGTTGGAGAGAGCAGTGTGCGGTCGTTGGTGTGTCAAGTGCGATGGGATCATTTTCAGCGATGCAGGCGCAGCCGCTGTCACCAGCGCAGCTGGTGTGGCTGGTCGCTGAACGAACCAACGCCGGACTCCAGAACTACGCGGCGACGGGCGACGTGCGACACATGCTGCTCATCCAGCGTCACCTCGTGTCGGTCGAGGACTTGAACGGAGACACGTGAGTGGTGTCCCCGGATAAGACTTGTGTGCAAACTATCTGTGTTGGTTGTGAGTGAACTTCATGTTTCATTGACATGAGCGAGATCTTCACAACCTCGTTGTTTCTTGCTGTTTGCAGCGCTTTGCACGTGGCGATAATAAATCGACAGATTCAAGTTGTCCAGAATTTGCTGAACACCATAGCAACTCTTCCGAATTGCGAAGCAGTAAACAAACCCAACTACTTGCAGCAGGTGAGAACAAAGGACGTCTGGGCTGTTCCGTGCACAACTGCTCCTGTTTGAGAATCACAAAACCTTCCTCATGTTAAAACTGATCTCGATGACTGATTTCAGACCCCGTTACACCTCGCGGTTTTGACTGGGCAGCCTCACGTCGTAGACTTGCTGCTCGAACGCAATGCTATCGTCCCGGCGGTGGACAGACACGGCGACACGCCGATCCACATCGCAGCGAGCAAAGGAGACTCTCAGTGCCTTGGCAACATTCTCAAACGACTGCGTGGACCAAAACCCGGACCTTGTCCTCTCAACTATCAGGGTGAGAGTGGTTGACCGCAGAATGTTGTTCCCACTCACTAACACGACCTCATTTGGGAGACCAGAATCACAACGTTTTGTTTTTGCAGGCTACACTCCGCTGATCCTTGCTGTGATCGGGGGTCACCTGAGCTGCGTCAAGATGCTGGTGGCGGCGGGCGCACACGTCGGGCAGCCGGACGGGAAGAGCGGGCGCACGCCGCTGCATCACGCCGTGGAGGCAGACAACGTCGCTATTGCGGGTTACCTGTTGTTGGAGGTGCGTTTCTCATGATGCGCTGGACATCGCCCACGGTTGCAGTTGCAATGTCACCAAAATTCATGCCACCAGTTACTTTGCTTTGAAGGTGTGCACATTTTCTCTCGTGTTCACTTGATCTGCTCTCAGATACTGTGACCAGTTGTTTGTTCTGGCAACTCCCGAATTGTCATAGGTCAGGTAATAATTATCGTGTCTTCCTGCAGGGCGAGGCCGATCCGAACATTCCTACATTTGACGGAAACACGGCGCTGCACCTGGCGGTCGGGCGGAACCAGGTCGGGCTGGCGGCGCTGCTCATCACCGCCGGCGCCGACCCCGACGCTGAGAACCTGGACCCGACGTTCGAAGCGGACGACGCCCCACGAGCGGAGCCGGTGCTGGGAGAGGAGAAGCTGCTCCCCGTCATCCAGGAGCACGAGTCCTCGGGCACGACACCGTTGGATCTGGCTGTTGGCAATGAGAAGGTCAGATCTGTTCTCATTTCAGCACGGTATTGTTTTGGATCCCGCGGCCTGTCGGCCGGGCCGCGGGCTTGGTGCAATTGTGCGGAGCATATGTGTCTGACTGTGCACATCGGTGTGGGGCGGGGGGTGAAACCGATTGGTGTGCAACGGATCAGTTTTCTCCTCCGATAAGACCATTCTGTGTGGGCCATGGATTGGTTGGACCCCCACTCCCAAACCAGTGCACAGGATTTCTATTTTGTTTGCTTTTGAAGGAACTTGCCACCAAAATTCAGGTGGACTGCGAGGAGCGAGGAGTAATGCTGGCCACGTGTAGCCTTGCGGATTGCTGGAACTGATTTGTCTTCAACTCGCAGATGCTGAAAGTGCTTCGTGGGGAGCCTTACTCCTCGGTGTCTCCCACGAGCAACGTCGTACTTCCTCCGGCCTTCCCCACAACGTCGTTGACAACGGAGTCGCTGGACGACACCTGCGGCTTGAGTCTCTCGTCGATGACGACAGGCAGTGTCACTTCCATCAACGCAGCTCAGCTCTTCAGCCAAAGAGGTTCGTCATCATGCACTGGTTGTTCCAGTAAAATAGCACTGAAAGTAGAAGAATAGACTCCCAACTCCAAGAGAAAAATGAATTTACGCACTTTCAGGAGACCTTCACAAGTTGGACGCGCTGGGCAGAACTAACTTGGCCAAGTTACTGGATCCTGTTTCACCTGGAAAAGATTGGAGCGGTCTGGCGGAGAGACTGGCCATGAGCGCCCTAATTCAACCATTGAACACGCTGCCGAGTCCCACGAAGGCTCTGTTGGACAACTTTGAAGTTTGTAGATTTGTTTCGTCACACGTCATCACTTTAGGTGGTCGCAAATAAGAATATTTCTCGGTGTCGTCTCTTGGGATACAGCGTCAGTGACGCGTTCCAATTTTCAGCTGAGATGCTTCCAATATTGTTGTTTGTGCTCAGGCTTCATGAATCGAATTTTTTTCACCAGGCGATTGAAGGTAACATGAAGCAGTTGCTGGACGCTTTGGAGTCGATGGAGCGAGGTGATGCAGTGCAGGTGGTCAGAGAAGCTCTCAAGTACCACCGCGACCAGAGTACGTATGAACAACGTCAGCCTTTTCCTGCTGAACTGCAACACAAGACCAGATGTTGTACCCAACGAAAATGCTCAAAAAGGCACATTCAAGCTTGATCTTCAACTTCCATCTTCAGCAGACCTTTTTGGCGGGCGGAGGCCAAGTTGAGAGACACTCCGCCCCCGCCCCCCAAATGGACAGACTTGACAGACAAACAGACAGACAGACACACACACACACACACACACACACACACACACATACACAACTCGAAACAATACATTCTGAAACTTCGTTTGTAATTTCGGCCAAAAATCGACGGCAATGGCAACGAAAATTTTGACTGCAGCGCAGTTAGGTCATCACATGGTGTTTTCAGGGGCGTGACCAACAGTGGTGCTCTTTTCTTACAAGTGTTGTTGCTTGCAGACCGAATAGCGATGTCTCTGATGAAAGACGAGGGTGAAGACAAAGAGAGAGTGGAGTCTGGAATTGGAAGCATGCCAGAAGGTCAACTGGACAGCTCTCTTCACTGACCGCGGGTTCGACGTGTGCAACACGAGTGAGCGAGTGAAACGCCTGGACGACAGTCTCATTTTACAAGTGAAATTCTTATTTGCTTGGTGAAAATGTTTTCACTCCTACGTGAGCTGGACTTTTTCTTTCTGCAGAAAAATCGCCGCAGTCGATACTTGAATGTCTGGTGTGTGATTGCTCCTTCGTGCGAACACGTTTCTGCTGCTCGAAGCGAAAAAACGTGTTCTGTTTTGTCTGGTGTCGTGTGATGGCATGTGAGAAGAGTCAGAGGTGCAAAGTGGTGAAGAAAGAATATCTTCACTTCCATTCGTGAAGACGAACGCGTCTTAGCTTTTTGCAGCGGCTGTTCTGTTCTCGCGCTTGCGCTTGAATCCCGTTTCTGAGGGTCCAAAAACACTGGAAACGAGTGGCTCGAGCCCAAGTTTCAGACAAAAATTGTTGGACTTGTCTGTTGTGGAAAATGTCGCGTTTGCTGCCTGCTCAAAAAGTTCGTGCAAGGTGACACCCTCTCCTGGCGAACAAGTCTGTTCTTGGACATTTTCATGGTGGATCGGATGGTGGCTGCGGCGCGGCGACTGTTCGTCCGGTTCGCATTTGCTTCCTTCTTTGGAGGACGACTCCCTTGTTGCGCACTGGCGATCTGCTTGACAAAAGTGGCTTTTCGCGACTGACTGTGGAATCGATGGATCTATGTACATGTACTTTAAATGATTTGGCAAACGTGCTCACTGTCACCTGGTGTGTCGTCACTTGAGATGATACCACTTTGTTGGCTAAATGTTATATCGCAATCATGCAGAAACGCGCAAGGTGGAACCAGGGTGCGGACAGGTCCAGTTTGCTTTTACTTTTTCCGTGTTTGCTGAATATGTCGAGTCGACCGATCCATATTTTAAAGTGTATTAAGTTTACAATACAGATCTCTTCTTCTTTTCTCTGTTCTTGATAAATTTTGAAACAGTATGTATTCAGACAAACTGTGAAAATCACACACAAAAGAAAGACTCTGAGAGTCTGAGGAAACGCGCACAACTCAGCAGTTGAAGACATTTTGGTACAGATAAACTTTTGAAAAAAAAATAGTTGAGTTCTTTTGCGGTGTGGCAATGAGAGCAGTTTTGTTCATGTTGTGAGTGATTAATTTGTGTTGAGTACTGTTTTGGTTCCTTTTTGTTCTGTTCTTTGGATAAATATTTTACCTACGTTCGAATAAAACGCGTATATGAAGACATGCCATCTTGTTAGTCTGTTCTCAACACCAAGACGCAAAAACAGTTGCGCGAAGTTCTATCCATAGTAAACTCTCTACTCTAAACTGGAAACAACACCAGATCACAACTGCATGGTGTTGAGAGGTTCGACTCGTTGCTGCTTTAACGTTTTGTGATGCAACCCCGCATTTCCACAATTTGATTAGATTCCAAACCAAATTTGCGTTCCGCCCTTTATGAAGTCCTTTTTGCGCTTCCCCAGCAGTCTCGGTTGTGTGACGTCCCGGTGGAGAGAGAACGATGTGAACGCGTCGGGATGCGAATTCAGACCAGCGGCCCATTGCTGAGATGAATATGAGGAGTCGGTAAGAGAAAAGTCGGCAATTAACGCACGAGCGTCGATGTTCACAACATTAGCTCCATTTTTCACACAGGATCGTGCATAATTTGCAGGAATAACGACAGTTTCGAGTCTTGTTTGTTGAGGATAATGACACGCAAGGTGATGGCTGGACAAGACACCAAGCTCGGTTGTGATATGGGAAGTCACGCGATCACCACACCACAAAAAGTTATGCTTTTGAGCTTAAAAGCCAAAAATTATCACTTTTATGGATATTATGTGCATGCAACATTTATTTTATGGTGCACACCTTTGGGACCGTTGCGATGTCAGAGAATAAAGACAGTTAAACTCTCACACGGACATCAGTGGTGACGAAAGAAGGACGAAGAATCTCCCATGAAAATCTGTTTGCGAGGAGTCCACTTGCACATTCGGTTTGGAAGTGATACGTACCTGCTGAATTGTCGTAAACTAGAGACTAAAGGCTGTAGAATGGTTCGAATGTCGTCACCAAGTCGTCTTTTCCTTGCTCTAGCCGTCTTTTGCTTGACTGCAACTTCTGCGCAAAATCTTCAGGTGAGGTCAAGTCAAGTTGGGTGAGTTTCATTGGACCTAAGGACTCTTTGTGATCCATCATTGCATGAACTTTCAAGTCTCAATGGATGTTTCGACACAATCGTTTTCAGATCTCAGGTCCTCCGGGGCCACCGGGCCAAAAAGGAATGAAAGGAATGAAAGGTCAACGTGGAGAACAGGGTTCCCGCGGACACAGGGGGCTGAGGGGGATACCAGGTCGTCCCGGACTGAACGGCTTGAATGGCGAAAAGGGAGCATCTGGGGACCAGGGGATAGCAGGACTCCCAGGTAGGTGTATGCTGTGAGGTGGAGAATCGTTGTCAACAGTGGGATGAACTTGGGTTTCAGAACATTTCAAGATCAACCGTGAACCAACATGCAGTTCTATGTAATGAGTACACACATGTATACAGGTCCTGTTGGACCACATGGACCCGAAGGACCCAAAGGTTCACCGGGTGAAACGGGGGAACCAGGACCACCAGGCGAGGTTCCAAAGTATGTCGCCCAAGCGGGGTACGACAAAGGCCATGCTTATCAACACAGCTGTCCAGGTACGTGTGTCGCCAGGCATTCAAGTACAGGCAGAAATATTTCCTTTTCGATTCACCAAAAACTAACTGATTGGGCGTTGGAACTGACGCTTGTTTAGGCTTTAGGCGCAAGGAGGTGACGCTCTTCCGACCAATGTCTCATGCTCTGCAGGTTTGAGTACGGCTGTGAGCTCGCTACAACTATCCGTGCAGCAGACGGCGGCCACTCAGACGTCGCTTATGCTGCAGTTGTCGTCCCTGCAGCACACGCTCAACTACCACCTCTCCATCATGAGCAGGCATGTGGCCCGGCTCTACTCCAGAGACAGGTGCCGAACCAACCACACACACGTTCCGCATACGTACAACCGAGGCTGGCTCGTGTCGCCAAGTGAGTTCACTATTTCAATCGTTTGAAAGAAGATAAAAAGCATTTTTGTGTGCACTCACTGCCTCAAATGAACGTGTCAATGGCATGCTCCCTTGTTTTGTTTTCGGACCCAACCCCAGTTTGTGAAATGCACCCTCATGTTGGTGGATTACACCCTCAGTCAGTGAATCTGATATAATTAGCTTACCCCCAGGGTAGCCTTCGCCTTCAGTCGTGCAGCTGAACCTCCCATGGTTGGCCAAACGGCGCTGTCGTTGTTGAACTTTCCGTATGGTGAAAGAACCACACTCCAGAAAGCCCGCTCCTCTCCCCAGTCAGTGGTCCCTCAACATGAACACACTGTCCACTGAAGCTCCCGTGTTTGGCTCAAAACGGGTCCCCTCCATGGTCAATGCCCCCCCCCCCCCCCACCACCTCCTCACAACCGGCAATGCTCCCGAGGTTACCGAAATCGTCCTCAAGTCCGGAGGGAATGAAGGGAAAACCGGCCCGGCACGGACCACATTCTGGCAAAAGTTAGCAAAGTATAAAAACATCAGGGTTTGAGGAGAGGATCCCGGGATGTGTGCTCAGAATCTGCTGGAGAACAAACATTGGTGTATAAAAGTAATTCATTCCGTTCCTCTGTTGAGGCGAAGGCTGGTTCCCGTGGAGGTGGAGACCACTGCGCCCAGTCAGACCGCACCGCCACCCGCACCACCGGTACCACTACCACACTGTCAAGCCTACAACCGCTGAAAAACCTTCCACGACAGTGAGCCACAATGACACTGAAAGTGACGAGTCGGAAGGGTACTACAGCAGCGGAAACGACACGGACTCTGAATCAGAAGAGAGTGGCACCAGTGAAGAGAGCGCCGACTCCTCGACTTACGAGCAGGAGAAGGTGGTGCATCCGCGATCACCGTATTTCTACAGCAAGCACAAGCTCACGACGCAGAAGCCCTACAGTAAGTGATCAACGGACAAAACTTGACATCAAAAAACTTCAGAAAGACAAGGTCATCCAACAATCCATGGATTCAGTTCAGTCTGGCTTGGTTCCCTTGGTTTCCCCCTGGAAAACTGCTTTTGTTCATCCAAGCTTGTGAGCATGTTTGCTTCCAGGTCCTGTCAGACACAGGTATTTGTCTGCATGGTTGGGTTGAGTGGAATCAAATCCACAGGTCATATCGTGGCTCCGAAACCAATCAGCAGCGCAAAATCTTGTTTAGTTCTTTGCGCGTCAGAAAAGAAGCGTTTCCTGACACTTTGGTCTTCTTACGTTATCAAAATTGACGAAACTGATTTGGGGATAATTTTCTTGTAGCATCAGAAACAACGATTCCTTCACTTCCCACCAAACGTCCAGGATGCTACGGTCAGTACATTCTGTATGCTGCAGGGAAGACAAAATTTACAGCTGGGTCTTGGTCGTCTTCAAAGACCGAATGTGCCCAGACGTTTGAAAGATGGTCATTGGCTTGGCGGTGGAAGACAAATTTCCTGACGAGTTATAGCACGTGAAGGATTGTGTTGTCTTCTGAAGTTCATTTTGGAAAGCACCTCTGTATCAGTTTGACAGAACACTGTTTTCTCGAACCGTCTTCCTGAAGCAAAATTCATTGGCGAACGTGAAAGCAAAATGATGCGAGTTGGTTGTTTCCTACTTTGCGCAATCAAACCTGAGGGCTGATACCTGTGGCGATCAATTAGATTTGTGAGCCGGTTGTGCAGACAAATTGTTTCACTTTATGTGCGAGCAAACGGCTTGACATGAAATGTCACATGATAATTGTACTTTCAGGAAGACGGATTCGAACCCACCGAACAAAAATTGCTGCTTTTGTTTGTTTCGGGAAAATGTGCATGCATTGAATTTGAGACTGACCCACGACCTTGGCGAAAGACCTGCACTTGAAAATCTTCTCCCAAACATGTTTTTCAACAAAACACATCCTGTTTGGGAAGAACCGAAATTTTGTTGTAGTGTTTAGGGTTTCATGCGTGCACTCGTGTGTGTTTATTTTTCACGTTCACATGCATCAGGTGATGATTCTGTTGTCTTTGTCCAGAACCGATGTGCGGCGAAGAGAACCTGCTAGAAATCGTTTGAAATCACAAGCATCTTTGAACTTTGCACCTGAAATCTGTTACTGTTTTCTTTTTCAGTGGGACTCATAGCCTGGTACGCTGGAAGATGCACTGGATGGAAAGCCAACACAATATCGTACGAGCCTCAGCTTGTGCCGATGGAAGAAGAATACGTGAATTTTGGAAATGCCTTTCAGCTGCACGCCAGCTCATTCATAGCTCCTGCAAATGGCTACTATTTCATCAGTTACAGGTTCGTTCCCACAGAATCCGGCTTTGAGATCCTCTTTTGGAAGCGAACAACCAATTGACTGTCAACACAGACAAACGTGTGTCCCGCATCACATGCAGGCTTCTATTTTGCGCGCATTGTTCAATGTGACCGTGATTCCATAAAAAGATAGCACCTTCCTCGCAGCATCGGGGCGAACCTGCGCGAATCTGCGAACGCCACGTTGACGCTGACCACATCGGATGGAGAGAGTCGAGCGCTGTCGGATCTGACCCTCGCGTCAACGCGTGGTCGTGCACACATCGCAGTGGACACGGTGTCCAAGTCGCTGCTGATGACGCTGCGACATGGCGACCTGCTCACCGTGTCCGCGCGCAGCGGAACCTTCCTTTACTCCGACGACCACAACCTTGTCTCGGTGTCAGGTACCCGCAGGACTTATCACTGCGCTATTTCACACAGCACAGCGCGAGTTTGTGCTCTCATCATCACATGTTGCAGAATTTACTGAAATAGATCTGATAGCAAGATATTCAAAACCTTCATCCACGTGTGTTTTCTATGTGCTTCGCATGGAAACACGAAAAACCGAATGGGGAAAACGTGACAAAGATTCAGAATTAATGCCGTTCTTTTTCGTTCAAATGTTCGTCTTCGTTCCGCGACGCAGGTTTCATGACGATCCCGAGGACGGTGGGAGAGTACGTGGTCGCGTTCAGCGCGTCGCGCACCGTGCCTCCCGACGACACCGGCCCTGCGTCCGTCTCCTTCAACCAGGTCCACTTCAACATCGGCGATGACTTCGACCCCAACGAAGGCTCTTTCCTCTGTCGCATTCCCGGGGTCTACTTGTTTTCCGTGAGTGCAGGAGCCAATGTCACCGGTGGGCGGTCCAGCTGCAGGTTCGTGTCTCGAGACAAACTTGAGTTTTTCTACGAGGTCTCGATATCTCCCGATGTTCCACACAAATTTGTGTCACTTCAAGTGTCACAGTTTCGTATAGCTCTATCCCCACTTTTCACGCACTGAACTGCAATTTCAGGTTGTACAAAAGCAACGAGGTGATCACGCGCATCGTGCGTCACGGAGCGCACGGCTTCAACCTCTCCGAGACTATGGCCACTGTGGTGCTCGTGTCTCTCGAGAAGGGGGACCTCGTGGAACTCAAGTGCTTTGGAGTCTACAGCGACTCTCGCAAACATATCACTTTCGCAGGCGTGTCCATGCATCCTCGGGCTGCTTTTTCGGCAACTCGCACCTACTCGTCCGCAGCTGACGATTACAACAGCAACCTTCTGGGACAGCCTGATGACGACGACGATGACAAACTGGATGCGATTCGGTTTGACAAAACCACGGTCAACATCGGGCGTCACTATGACACGACCAGCAGCGTCTTCGTGTGCTCCGTGCCCGGTTTGTATCACGTGACGTTCAGCGTTGGGAAGCGACGTCAGGATCACGTGCACATTCTGCTGATGCGCAACCGAGAGCCCATCGCGTCGATCTACCAGATGAGATCTTACGCGGACGCGGGCAACAACACACTGGAGTCGACCGCGTCCCGCAGTGTTGTCCTCGATCTGTCCTTTGGGGATGAGATCTATCTCCAGAGCATTCCAGGAACATCCTTTTACTCGTCTCAGGACTGTGAGATGACATTCTCAGCGACACTGCTGAGTAAATGTTACTATTGTCCTGGGGTTCATCCGTCGCCGGAACCCACAGCCACCACTACCACCACCATCACCACCACGACAAAAACAACTCCTTCCACGAAGACCACAGAGTCGTCGTCCGAAGACGACCCGTCCACAGGTTGGCAATGGAGAAGATAAATTGCCTGATTGATTTCATGGCACCGATACGTACGACATTGCAAGCATGATTCAGAACAACGGTGTCATTTTCGGTTGATCTGAGATTCAGTAATTATGTACCACGCATTGGATACTTTTCTTGTTGTTCGTACCTGTCCATCATTTTCGTTGTCCTTTATGACCCGATTTCATGCTCATGGATGCAGAAAAATGTCAGTTGTTCTCTGTGTGAATTAGCAATTTGTGTTGTAAAAATTTCGAAATGTCTGGAACATTGAAATCTATGTGTAAAAATGAACCTGCGAAAGTTTTCCCTTGGAGCTTAGCTTCTGCGTGCCGAGTTACTTCACGTTGTCTGAAGAAAAGGCTGGACAGGACCCTTTGCCCTGGTCATCCAGTGCACAAGCGACCGTGACTCATCCGGCAGACGAAAGCCAACATCGAGCTCCATTGAGTTCCATGCTATTCATTCAGCTGTGACGCATTTGGTGTCAAGTTCATATCATCTAAGAAGAAAAACATCACCAAAACAACACGCGGTCCAGGCCACTGCCAACCAATGGTTGCAATTTTCAATCCAAGCACGCAGATTTCTTCGTGGGTTGTCTGAGCATTTACTCGTGGCTGTCTCTGATGTGCACACAAGAAAAGTACACGACGCAGCCTGTCTGTCATTGCAGGTTGCCACCAAGAGGGCTTCCAGTTGGAGCAACAGGAACAACATAAAGATTCTGTCTTGTATCTTCAGTGCCTTTCCTTCACTCTGTTTCGGTTGGGTCTTCATTTAGCGAAGGATGTTTGTGCACTTGGTCACAGATCCTCCATATCCAAGAGCCACATTGACATTTTGATGAATTTTATGAAAAGAAAACGAGCTGAACAGCTGTGAAGTCAACCTGATTATGCTTGCGTGGAGCACAAATCAGCTCCACAAGGCTGCATACTGCACTTCACCCTCCAAATGCAACGAAACTGTCAAGTGGACATCGGATTCAGCAGTTTTCGTCAGAGCTCAAGGCCGACATGCCTCAGAACTTGACCCCAATGAAACGATGTGTGCAAACACTCAGTTACTTTGGTCAAAACAATGAGACTCAGCGGGCGACTGTTTGTGTTCTTTGATCAAATTTTAATGAAGCCGGAAATGTTGCACTCTTCAATTCAACGCAACTCAAAGCTGCATTCAATGAAGAGGCCAGTCGAATCAACAAAGGGATAGGCCCATGGGCCTCGTGGTGATTGACGAAATGTGGGCAGCTTTTTTGCAACAACAAGCAGCCAAAAATAGCAGCACCAACCTGTCATTATGTCAGAGGCCTAAAACAACACAAAAAATTTCCAAATTTGTTCATGTTGCTGGTTGTCACCGTTTGGGTTGTTCATTTGGACTGGGTTGCCCATTTGCAATGAACTTCAAAATGGACTAAAGATCAATCACAACTTCAAAAAAGTATGTTTTGCAATTCAGTGCACCTGTAACCCTGTCACACCAGCAGCCTGAACCAAATTTTCTTTGCATTCAACCACTGACAAAATTGTAGACTTTTTGCCCCAAAATCCTCACCACAGCTCTGTCCTGCCTTGATCAATTTGGAAGATCCAAACACCAAAATTATTGTGTCCACACACACTTCATGATATTTAGCTGTGCACATAATGCATTAAAGTCATAAATCATTCCAAACAAGTGTACAAAGAAGGGGAAATTTTTAAAAATTAAAGTTTGACTTTCACCTCTTACCCTTCCACAGACAAGCAATACAATTTATTTTCAAAATGTCATGGGCATCATTTGAAACCAACTTCCTTTGAAAATACCACAAGTATTTTGTCAAAGGAATATTTTTCAACACAATATGGCTGGGACATTAGTTCCATTCAAAGCCCCCCCCCCCACCAAAAAGGAATCTAAGTTCCAATCTCAGCTACCTGAAAACCAAGAAGAATTTCATTGTCAATCAAACACCTACTTCATCTGAAAGCCTCTGCAACATGATGAATTTTTTTTATTTTCTATTGACCAAATCTTACTCACGTTTGAGACACAACACAAAAAAGGGAAAAACAAGTAAAAAAATCACCATTTTATTTTGCTCTTTTGCACTAAAAATTTGAAAACCTTCCGGTTTGATCTTTTAATTTTTTTGGGAATTATTAGGCCCAAACACCCATAAAAAACACTGAACTTTTTGCTGAAAACCTGACCCTCAGAGAGTATCCAAGAAATTGGAGTCAGAGACCTGTAGATGATGACTCCGGTTGCTCATTCGGCTTGCTCAAAAGAGCACCCCAAACTGGCACGCTTCAAATCATCTGAAAAATGGATGATTTTGACGCTTTCCAGTGGGGAAACCTCCAGTGAGACCGCCGAAGGAAATCATTCTGCGGGTGACCGCGACACGAAATGAATCGACCCTCGTACAGAAATTTTGAGAGCCCGTTTCTCCGAAGCGTAAACACCGAAAACAAACAAAATGCTTCACTCCCAGAACTTCAAGGCCAAGCTGTTGATTAGTGAATTGGTGAGAAGGTGAAGACTTTATCTGAGTCAAGTTCTGGTTCACGAACTTTGGTGGTTCACGCAAAAGTGCATGATCATTGACAAAACAACGGTTGACTTTTCAGTCTGCGATATTGGACGAACTTTCAATTTCCTTGGCCCAAAACCCATTCCAATTCGGGGTTGTGTTGGGGTTTTGGAGCGCCCTTGTGCACGATCGCCTGATCAGCAGGAGCACGCACGCAACTTGCATCAATTTGGTGAGATACGCTCGAACTCGTACAATTTCCTGACCAGGTGTAAACTGTTTGTCACTTTTGTGTGTGAGCGCTCATGCTGTGTGCAGTTTTCTGGGTCGATGTGGCACACTTGGCCTTTGCTGCGAGTGGCCAAATACGGCAAGAGACAAGCGACATTTGTTTTGAAGCCTTTGTAAAGCTCCAGTACGGGTTGGAATCAGACACTCAATGCGGAATACGTTTGGCACGCACAAACAACAGAGAAAATTGTTTTGTGAAGGGTTGGACATCGTCCTTTTTCTCAGGTTAGTTTTCTTCGTGCGCGCGTTCAATTTCTTGCTGAGTCTTTCTTGTCTTGCAGCATGCACTGACAAAACAAAACATCGCGAGAACAGTTTGCATACTGGAAGTGAGTTCCGCAAACAGTCGACTTTTGTCAAGTGTGATATCTATCCATTCAGGTCCAGCCAACAAATACCTTTGGGACAAAGAGCATTTGACACAGATGGAGCACATTCACATTTGAAAAAGTGGCAAAGAACAACAGAACAGTCAGATTCTTTGTCCTGCTTTCGTGAGACAAGAGTTTCGCTTTCTGCTCAAGATCAGACATCTGTCTCCGCTCGTATTTTGGTCTTCCAGCTGCCCAAAAACGCATGCAGACGACATGCCTCTTTTGGGCGAGATTCTCTGGGCACACACATTGCCAGGACACTTTCTGTCAGAGAAACAACTTGATCGATAGGCATCGATTGACAAGAAGATCATCCTTCTGGTAACTACTTGTACAAAAAATCGATTGTCAGAAAATGGAATGGAATGCTTTTCGAGGCTCACAGACCCATGCCTGTGTCTGATGAACAAGACACTCGCTGTTTCAGAATTGTTTTCTGCATATGTGTTGGCAACTCTTCATTCTTACTGCATGCCCACATGCAACAATTGATGAAATTAACAGGGCGAAGGTGGACAGTAAATTTGTTTGGAAACAACAATTTCGCTTTCCGTTTTGAGTTTTGGAATGTTGAAACAAAAGCGTTTCACCCAACAATTGAGGCAATTGGAAACAAGTGCAAGACGAGATTCTGACGAACAACTTGACTTCCACATCATCTCCCGCGGCACAGCCGAACTGGCCCGGTGTACGAAGGGGGATTCTTTTCTGGCGAGAAATGTTACTGAACATGATGAAGGTATTTGACACAATTTCTTTTGTGTGAGCACTGGGAACAAAAGGCAGAACAAAAGGTGACATGACAAAAACAGTCAACAAACATGTCAAATGCCGTCAACATTTCTCGCCAGAAAAGGATCCCCCTTCGTAACGAAATGACCAGATATTCCAAATGAGGTGGGGTGGGTGTCTGGCCAAAAACTCAGTTTGGGGTGAAATGGTTAGGCACCCCTGTGAAATGGCCGGGCATGTGCCTCCTCATTTCAGGTCCAACTTGAAGTGACCAGGACGTGACGGCCAGGAACCCTGTGGCCAGACTTGACTGAACATCAGCAGAGCATCACACCCTTCACCCCATGTCAAAAAAATTGGGGTGTCATTCCACTGGGCTTGTTGCAAGTTTTGAAGTTTTCTTTCCATCTGTTGCACAGCCAAGGGTGAAGCTGGTGAGTGCTGGTGAGTGCTTCTCTTGGGTGCTCAACTAAGTCCTTGCCTCCAGACTTATCACACCAAAAACTGTTGAGTCCTTGCCTCCAGACTTATCACACCAAAAACTGTTTTGTTCTTGATCATTGACAACTTTTGTGGTCAACCACTGGAGTGGCTGCCCACTTGGACAGAGTCACATTCGGGTTCGAGCCTTATATGCGTGCTTGAGTGAAATCACACACGCACACACAACACCTGTTGTGGACTGGCCTTGAAAAATCACAAATTTCTGCAAAATATTTGGACTTCACACAAGGTTCTCACGCTGTACAAAAATTGTTCCTGTGAAATCACACGACTTTTGAGACCTTAGGTGGAGAAAAGAGTTTGGTAGATCTAACTGAACAGGTGAGAAGCCATTTCTCCCAAACACGATGCGAGCACAAGCGGCAGGTTTTGTAATTGCAGAATCGTAGAATCTCAGTTTTTTTACTTGGGGATTTCGCCGCAACAAAAACAATTTCAACCCACGTACGACACAACAATGCAGAGTGTACTCGTACGTGCTCATCTGATTTGAACAGTTTCGTTTTGAAATTTCTTCCCCTAAGATGTTTGGTTGAGGCTTGTTCTAGGAAAATTGTCTTCTTACTCGTCCTCTTCTGCACTCCAAACACAATCCAGTGGTAAACAATCACAAGTACGAGGCTTATACCACTTCTGGCGCTCGCTACATGCACATATCAGGATGAACCGATGGTTGCATAAGGTGTTTAAGCCTATATATTTCAGTACAAAGAGGGCCAAATTGG
>JAAUXT010061231.1_pt1 | contig 36173 bp, 37 predicted proteins | sample 7278171 | NCBI WGS metagenome assembly JAAUXT01 (sample SAMN14350112, study PRJNA611818) | marine sediment metagenome | isolation source: surface marine sediment (1.8m) | place: French Polynesia: Moorea | collected 2018-08 | reverse complement strand
ATGTAGTATGGCTCTTTTAAACCATACTACTACCGGAAATGGAAATAGTACGGTTTAAAAGAAAACCATGGCTCATGACAGAGACAAATGACAGAGGTTATGGATACACATCTCTCTACGGGCCCAATTCTGTCTCTTGGCGAGCTCCAATTTGGTGGACTGTGGCTGCACTACGATTTCTTGGCGCTTCTTTCATTGCACCCCGTCAACATTTGAGCATAAATACTGCAGAGGTGATACTCCTGCACAAGGCAAAGAACACTTGATTTTGAAAAACTGTTTTGTCACGTGTAACAATCATCTTCTGACAATGAAATTGAGCCTCTGTGTGTGTGTGTGTGTGTGTGTGTGTGTGTGTGTGTGTGTGTGTGCGTGCGTGCGTGCGTGCGTGCGTGCGTGTGCTCGTGTGTGCGTGTGTGCGTGTGTGTGTTACTCCAGAGCTCCTTGATGAAAGAACAGGTGATTTTCACAGAAGCGCGGGTTATGTGTGCTAGATATTCATGCAGGTAGCAGTTCGACCTGTCCAATCACGGCAAAAGCAACACTTCATCATTGGGATAAGAACGCAAAGAGCCGATGAGCGCCCCAGTTCTACCTTGTTGGAACTTATGCAGATACATGTTGTTGAGGGTTGTGGGAGGATGAAGCACTTCGGAGCTGCTCACCACTTCCACAACTTGTCAATCCATGCTCCAGTGAAGGAACCCATGCAGTCCGTGTTGCACTCAAAATATACTTGTGTGGTGAGCCTAGAAGGTGGATCAGTGGCAACAGTGAGGCAAGCAGAGCGTGTGAAAAGCTGTGTTCGAAAAGTTAGCGAAAAAATTGAGAAAAGATTGTCACGGATGTCATTCTGGTGAACCTTTTGGTTTGAAACATAAAAAGAACGCTGGTTTTGCAGGCATCTATGATCCAGCCGGCGCATGCGTCAAGACGTGACTTCCTGTACTCAGCCTCGCTTTGCTTCACCCAGTCGAGACGACAGCCAGTCAAATGTCGCACTGAGTGCGCGCGGACTGTTGGATTTATCCAGATTGTTCTCATATTCCTTTGTCAAAAATATTCACCTTGTTCGGATAGGGACTTCAACGTTCACGCAACTTGCTCGTCGCCTTCTGCAGCAGTGAATTGTTTTGAGACTCAGACACTGTTGAAAGAGTTCAGAGCGTTTTCAGTGCGCGTTGTACGGAGCACGACCCCAGGAGCTACCCGAGCGTCTGCACATGAAGGTAAGACAGCTTTGTGTGGTTCAAGCAAAGAAGACCATTTCGAGGAAAAAAATACGAGCAAGTCTGAATGCACAACAAATCAAGTTGCATTCTCTGTTGGGGTAAGCCTGAGTTTCACCGCAGCGTTGATCCGTGGTTGCACGTGCGGGGAATGGTCACTGCAATCATCGCTGCACCTCGGATCATTGCTCAAGTCCATAGGAACCTGCCTGTGGATTCTCAAAACTTCACGCAGTCCTTCACATGAGACGTTGGGCAGATTATTCGCAAGTGGGGTTCATTTAATTTTTCTTATCTTATTTGAACAGCTTCTCTTTGTCATTTGGCAAAACTCTGGGCACATCTGAAGGTCGTTAAACACGGCAGTCAGTGAACAATTAGAGGTAAATCAGTACGGGAGGTTGGCCCGTCTATTAGAAACATACTCGAGAGTTTTTATTGGGTAAGTTCGCTCAATGATGCGACTGCGGTGTACTCGCATTGTCAGGTTGGGTTTTCGCCTTCAGTGCGACCGTTGCTGTTTGTTTGTCTTCAAGCTTGTTCACAGTTTCATAAATTCTCGTCGGGATTGTGGGGGCGGGCAAAATAACAGATGTCACTGTCTTCTACCGCCAGACCGGGTGGCCGACAATTGCTCGAGCTGATTTGTCCTTCAAGCAGTTTGTGCCTTTTGTGTCTCTTGCAGTTCGCAAATCGTCCCACATGCAGAAATTGTCTTTCGAGTGTGCCACCCAATGAGCGGTGGAACTCCCAATTCTATTCAGAAAGCAATAGACTTCAAGCAACAACAGAAAATTTGCTCCTGTGCGAGAAAAGCCTTCACCAGTTGCTTGGCCACCCGTAACCTTTCAATGTCTATACCTTGTTGCAAAACACTGAACACAACCCACGGTTGTCTCTTTTTGTACACTCGCCCTGGTGAGTACAGAACGACTTCGAATGGCGTAATTTTGCCACGGTGATTTGGAGGGTATTGTATCAAAGTTCAGCTGCATGGCAGTCTCTCAGAAACAGCATACAAACTTTCTTTCAAAACATGCCACCAAGAAATTGGAGATGAAGCAACTAAAACCGAGACCGCCAGAAACTTTTGTCAGGTACCAAGTTAAGCAGAGGCGAAAGTTGGCCTTCGTCTGTCCTGTCTTCTTGTGTTGTTGGCCAATGCGTCCGAATGCCAGGCCGTGGCTTCAGTTGAACAAACAACATGTCTGTTCAAGATTATTTCATAACATTCTCCCAGATGTTGCTTAGACAGATTCGTATATCTCAATCATGGGTGTAATAGCAAAACCAATGCCCTGAATCTAGCGTTACCAGCCTCAGGTGATGCAACCTGCCGAGCGATGCACAAAATGTCAGTCTTCCAGACGGGCTCTGATAACCACTGACTACATCCCTGAAGAACTATCTGCAAAATGAAGACCGAACTGTCAGTAACACCAATACACAGGCACAGAAAACGGCCCAACAGCACGATAAAGTGGCTGCTTCGTACCAACGCTCGTCAGTCTGAGACTGAGAGCTCAGCTTTGATGGAGGTTCGTGTTTGAATTTGGAATTTCCTCACGATTATTATCTGAATTTGTCCAACGTTGCACAAGAAAAATCTGACAATGTGTCTTCTGTATTCCCGTTCAACGGGGTTTTGGTTCAAATAACTTGTGTCTCTTGACAAAATGCAGGTGCAGATGCACTCCAGCTCATGTAACACTGAATAACTTGTTTTAGAACAGCAAGAACACGTACGAAAGCTGTTTTTCACGAAGTTTAAACTGAAGACATGAAGGTACAGTGGAACCAACGCTTGGTGGAAGTGGCGATGCAGAACACAAGCATCTTTTGGTTCTGCTGTTTCGTTCTCTTGCACCCAAAGGCAAAAAGCGCTCGAGGAGCAGCGACTCTGGACGCTGTGCGACCGATCTGCACCTGCAGCGCCAGAAAACAACGAGAGATTTGTGTGAAGATCAAGGTACACGCCCCTTCCGCACACACACACTCACTGAAACAACCAATGATTTTCAGATCAATCACCCCACAGTTCCGTAAGTTACCATTCACCGAAACACATTTGGTGATCATATTGTGCAAGAGCCTGAAACCTGATTTGTGGTTTGTGAACAAATATGCACTCAAAATTCTTCCTTCATGCAGACTCTTCAGGTTTCTAAGTAACAAAACCATCTTGCACTTTGGTGATGGCAGATACAGGCTTTATTCTCCAACGATTTTATGTCTTCTTTCTTCGAAATACAGCGAAGAAACCAGCCAACCAAAGAGAAGATCCTAATTAACATCCTCAGAACGAACAAGGGAGATGTTCTGAACTATTTGTACTGCTGACGCACCTGCAATGCACTTTGCCTCTATGTTTCCCTTGTTTTAAAACAATTGTTCGCACAACCTTGTGGAAAGAACGAACCATGCCCTTCCCTTCAGTTCTCTTTCTCAGTTGATGATGTGTCTGAAGACGCAACAAGATTCACGTTGATCCTCTGCACGGTGGGGCAGAAACCGGAAGCCAGAGCCATTACCTGTTTCCAGGAGGAAAATCTCTGGGTCTGGTCAATTCAACCTCTCAAGTTCAAGCGGAAGACAGAGGAAACATTAATTGCTGCTCAACGTACTTTGTCCATTCAGCTGGCCGCAAACGAGGTTGTAATTCTCAACACCCTCGTCCACTTCAAACGGATTTTGTGTCTTCCTGAAGGATCCTCAAGGGTCAAAGTTCTCAATTTCCGTGTTGGTTCTGAAACAGTGAGTGCACAAGAAGGGTCAATCAAGTGCAATTTCTCACACGAGACAAAAAAGCACACGGAAGGCAGAAGAAGTGCTGTCTGTGCCACTGCGCTGTTGGTAAATGCAGGCAACACAAGAGTGTGCATGCGCACACCGAAAAGATTCTGATTTGCCAGCATCACCTTGTCTTGAAGCCCATGCAATCAGCTCTGACAAAACTGGCAAATGAGTGTTACCTACTCAAATGGCAGCTCTTTTGCAGCAGGGAAACGGTTCGGAGCCACGACAAAGGCTGAATTTATAGTTGGCTCATTTGAGAGAGGAAAACAAATCCGTTGTCAAGAAAAAAGGTTGGTTTCGCTACGTCCCAAGTTTCTCAGACGCTTTGAAGCTACACAGACATCCACCGGCTGGGTGTTCTGGATTGTGGACATTGAGCTGATAAACTTGGAAGTGTGGAAAAAACCTGGAAGTCCAATGATCTGGGGTTCCTCACCCTTCTCACCGGTCCGAACACATTTGGAGTCGAAATTTGGAAGTCAGATGTTGTGAAGACGTTCGTTGTTGCGCAAGAAAAAATAACATGAGCACCAGGCTATTTCCAGGAAGACTATCTGGTGTATTTATTGCTACCTGCTCACATGTAGAATGAGCAATAAAGTCCACCGGAGCACCAACATCTGCTGAAAGTGGATGACTGGGATGGGCGGAAGCTGCAGATGCGGGTTGCAGATTCGAGGTATCTTGCACAGACCCTGATTCTCAAGTCTTTTCTACCTGTTCACTGATCCCTGAGATGCAGGCCACGGGTCAGAAACCAAGTTCTGGCCCGGACGTTTCGTGAGGTCAGCCTTGTCGTGTCAACAGTGATGGACTTTTACAGCTGTGTGCTTTGGTCTCAAACTTGTCAGCGTTCCTTCTCCAAGTTTTACCCTGGCTTTCGTGACAGCGAAGAAGGAAAGGATTTTTTTTCACAATGTCCTATGTCCCAACACAGTCAGTACCACTCATTTCCAGTGATGACAAAATTATGGTTTGGTCAAAATGGCGAGGGTTGAGAAGCGGTCGTCGTCGCACCGGGGACACCGCGGAGACGACCCCATCAACGTGTCACTCGGGTCGGTAAATCGTCCGATTTCGGTTCACAATTGAGCTGCTCTTCTTACATCGCCAGAGCAATAAACTTTCCGTGTTTTCCGGAAAACTTTTGACGCAGGGCCAAACTGAATCAGAAGGGCCTGATAAGATGATGACAAAGTGCGACCATTCCCGAACAAATTGGACTGTTCTTCTCAACCATCGCAGAAGAAAACAGGTTTCCCTGATGTTGCTGAAGCAGGTCGTTCTCCTGATTCTTTGTTGTTTTTTTTTCAAGGTTGCTGATACGAAAACTTCCAATTGTGGGGGCCTGTTCACGAGGCCTTGTGGGAGAAGCAAGAGTTGGCCCCATTCACAATCCATATTCGGTTTCTCGCAAAGAGAAGATCGAATGATGGACTTGTTGCTTGCAAAAGAAGCAAACAGACGAGTTGGCAAATATTTTGACTCTGCTTGTTGAGTTGTGTACTCGCAGAGATAAGGAATCCAGTGTTTCGCTTGGCCATTAGCCTCACAAAGCAAACTGCACAAAAAAATCAAGGTTAACGAGAGAAAATACGCACAAGGTTTTGTTGACCTGTTCTTCCCAAGGAATGTGGGTCAAGCGATGCGTTGCTTTTTGCCTGCAAGGTCGATGTAAGAATGCTGTGAAGACCAGAACTGACACAAGGTTCCCAAGCAGCTGTATCTGGAAGAGTTGTACATTTCACGTTCAACATCTGACAGATTCTTGCGAAAAAAATACTTGGACTTGCCAACTGTTCTTGTTCGCGATGTCTTCTGTCAACGAACTGAAGCGTTTTCTCGCTTCTGCATGCAAGGATGACAAAACGTTTGTGAGGTCGTACGGTTATCCAAGAAAAATTGACACCGAGCTGCCAGAGGGGCTCCTGGCTTTTGGTGGACAAACGGCTTGTTTGATGGAAGAACCTTTGGTACAACCACTGGGTCGTCAGCGAACGAGCTTTCCTCCAGTCCAGATGGACATGGATTTCGGGGGAAAATGAGAAAATACGTCACAAAGGCTGAAAATAGGTTTGTGTAACGGGACCAGAATCAACCAGTTTGTATTCAGTGTGAACTCCAGCTCAGGCAAGAAAGAAATACAGGAAGACTGAAACACAGGACCATTTGCATGTTAGTTTCTCTCTCCAGTGGCATTTGTTGTTTCTTTCCCGGTGAACGACTTGTCAAATTGATAGCTCCCGAGCGGTTCTGAGAATTCGCAGGTTCTGGCGACACCGGGAAGCACCATAGACCCTGCTGGACTCTCAAATCAATCAGCCAGGTTTCACACCTCGACTGTGTATGTGCAAACTCTCAGTAAACTTCGTGTGAAAAATTTACACCTGTTCACAAGGCCCATGCAACAAGCAACTGTGATAAATTCATTTCAGGGCAAAAGTCAACAACACACGTACAATCTCTCCTGCACAGTGTTGAGCGCACATCAGGATCGCTCCGCTGTAGACGCTGCCAGACACCTTTCCTGGCGTGATACCTGGGAAAAGTCAGCAGACGCTCCTCCCTTCTCCCCCATGAGGTCGGGGTGTAACTCACTGTGATGGACGTTACAGCTTCAACACAGACGCGAGTGCGTTCACGTCAAGCGGAAAAGTTTCTGTGTGTTCCTCTTTGGTTGTAGCTTTCTGTACAGTGTTGAGTTGTTGACTGTCTCTTCGTGCATTTTAATCCAACTAAGAAAGACACTGGTCAGTCAAAGCCCAAATCATTCTCACAAATGCAAAGTTCATTCATCACAGACTTGTATAGCTGCAAAATCCGGATGTGATAAATCTATTTCAAACCATATACCCCACATTATTAAGGAATGTAAACGAAACACTTGTGATTCAGCAGGTGATGAAAGCAAAAATAAGCTGTGTATTTTGGCAAAAGAACCAAGCGGCGGTGATGAAAACCAGCCTGACTTGCTTTCATATCCTGTGGCTTCGAAGTGTAAAAGCGGCCACTGTGCCGAGAATGTTCGTGTGCTGGTTTGTCGTGGCATCTCTATCCTGTGTTCACGACAAAAGTTTGATTTCCTAGCCATGCAAACAGTCATCATGACCACGGTGGGACGAGCACAGAACGATGGGTCTTCGTGACCTTCACATGCGCATCTTGGGGTGTGCCGCTCCACCTGCCATGCTCCCATGGCTCCCAGGTTGCTCTCCTGGTGTAACTCTGCACCATAATCTTCGTATCGGGTCAACATTGCAAGTGCTCCTCGCCACCGAAACCCGCACCATCAGCCTGCCACCGCCGAGCAGTGTTCACCCGAAATCTTCGCACAGAAATACTTCCAGGTTCCCTTTAACCTTTCCGAAGTGGTGGCACAGTGAAAAACATTCACAAAAAATCGTGGAACAATATCAAAGTGACTTGCCGAGTTGTTTGAAGGTTTTGATGGATAGCGGAAGGATAACGGATGTACCTCCAGACCAAAACTTGTCTCGATCTTTTGCATCATGATAACACATCTCCGTGTCATCCAAGGAACGAACACGTTGTTCTTGCAGCTTTACCTCCAAAAATTGTCTGCATTTGTCAAAGGCCTTGCTGCCTGCACTGAAAAATCAGTCGTTCTTCGATCAGAGTCAGACAAACACGATTCCGAGCGGCCCCTTGTGGTTTGACTGATTGAACAAACGAGCATGATGTTATGTCAGCTTCGTCGAACCTCGTTGTGAGCAACTGCTGACGAGCTGGCCGTGACAGGTGATTGACAAGGATACTTCAGGCTTCACTCTGCCGGTTCTGGTTCTTGTGACCAGAGTCTCCAAAATCTGGTCCCCGCCAAACTGTGATGCTTGAGATCAACTCCACAAGATCTCGACCCCTCCTCTATGGCTCTCTTTGAACACTGGATGATGTCCGTTTTGATATCTGGTCTGGCAGAGATTTCATGAGTGGGCTTCCGCTTGATAACATTGTGCCGTTGGTTTCATTTGTGTCTGCTTCCACTGGGATCGGCTTGTTCTTCAACCTTCTCTTTTCAAACGGAAAATATTGGGGGTTGTGGCCAAATTCCTTCTGGGCCTCACGGACATGAGGTGCAACTTCAACCACGGGAAGACATCACAGCCTCAAGGAATCCGAAGAGGAGCCATCACTGTGGATTCGTTTTATGACACGAGGTTAATCTGTTGGCCGACCCTGATGGAGTTCCACCTGAAGCGAAGGTTAAACGAGCAGTTACGTCTCGCTGATATCGCAGGGGCGAATGCGCAGAGCAACAAGGGAAGTACGCCCACCGGGAAAGACCAGACAACTGCAGCACCACGCATCAGTTACACCCTGAAATGACGCGAGGAAGGTGAGAGGGTATCAACCAGGGACCAAAAGCCATGATGCTTGCCCTGGAGGCGTGAAGGTTATAGTTTGTCGATCTTGAGTGGAGATCAGAATGGCGTTTGTTGCGAGTACAAACTGCAATGCCAGACGTCTTCTCGTGTCCTGGTTTCAACTTGAAGTGCGCTGCACACGTGAACTAAGTTCCCGGACAAAGCTATAGAGCTTCCTTCACACAGGAAATTCAAAGCTTGAAATTGTTGAGCACAATTTAAACAGATCTCCAGAAACTCTCTGCAGATGTTTGGCTTGAGCAGCACATGTGGCTCACTTTGCTGCAACACTCACTGGTGACCAGTCAATCTGGACTCAGGGCTCATATTGCAGTTTGAACGAAAGCCACCGACGACAGCTCGTTTGGCGGACTAAATACTGTCGACAGCTTCTGACTGCTGCACTGAAGGGTGTCTGCCATCCTATGAATTATCTGCCGCAACAGTTTCTGGTGTAACGTGGTGGAGAGGCACATATTGTGGAGAAGCCGGGCTGAGTTGTGCTCGGCCAAAGACGGTGAAGGTGAAAGAGAGGCCCTCACCGTGTGCCTTTCCACGTGAAGAGTCCATCCGTTCGTCTTTACTTTTCCTGTTTCTTTTTGTGCAAACTTCAATTGCTGAAGAGACACAACCAAATCCTCCAGAAGCTGACGACAGGTACTTGACGGTAAACCGCGACACCGTGACAATTTGCAGGGATCAGGAACCCTGTCACGCATACAATAACACAGAAAAGGTGCGAAGTTTTGCTCTTTTCGTTCTCTTTTCATTGTCAACGCGTTATTTTCAGTTGAAACTAGTGCGAAACCCACAGTTTATCGGCTTTCTGCGCTTCTACTGCTCTGTTGTTGTCCGTGATCGAGTGTGTTGTCTGTGCAGCCTTTTTGTCAGAACGCTGTCTTGCATTCTTCCTTCAGTTTCACAAGGCGAACCAGGTGGTCATGACAGCATAACTGACAGATGCAAAAATGTTATGTAACCAGGAATGTCAAAGGCTGTCAGTTCAATTACGTGAGCTCCAGGTTCCTTCGACTTGTGCTGATTTAGATCTATGCCACGAATACGTGATATCTTTCCTTCAAACTTGTTGCAAAACAATACAGGGTGAAATGACGGCCAAAATCCAGATTGCTCCCTGGATGTTGTGTGTCCTCTCATCAATGGACTGTTGTCTCTTTTTCTCTTGTACGAAGAGCTGAACCAGGACAGGCACGAACATCACCTGCGTTTGTGCCTTTGTGATCTTTTCGCAGCCAGGCTTTCCTTTCAACACATCCAAACAGACTGTTGCTGCAGCACCAGTCAGTTCCGAGGGGTTGAACACTCGCCGAGTTCCTGCAACTGCTGATAGGAAAAACGGTTATTGTTTTCAAAGAAAAATGTGAAGCGAACAACTTTCCAGCTCTGCTTTCGTCACTCGTTTCTTGGTCAATTTACCAGGACTGGTTCAGAACAGACACAGATTCAAGACTATCTTGCCTGGTATCCTGCAATACTCATGAGTACCGGCAAACTTTTGGCTCCATGGTTGCTGTTTTGATATCATCCACGCTGTAATCCTGCGTAAAAAAGAGTCTCCCCTACAAGCTCCATACGAGACACGGGAAACCCTCTGCTGACAAGACACCGTTTTGTTTCTCCCCTCCAAACCAGCTGTATGATGTCAAGCTGTTCTTGTCTTAATTGGGAAAAAACATCGCTCGAAAGTTGCTTTCCAACTCCAACACTGATGGACACTGAAGAATACGCCGAAGTTTTTGTGCAATAAAGACACGAATATTTTGCACAAACAACTGTCGTTCTGTCCTCTGGAGAAATCTGAACTCGAAGTTGGACGAGCAACTTGTCCCGGCTCGTACTCGTCGACCAAAACCAACAATGACGTGGAAAATTCTTAGATCGTTGTCTCCGTCAGCGAGGCATGAAACACAAAACTGCTCTTGAGGTTGTGCGTAATGAAAACCCAACGATATGTGTTTCAGTGTTTTCAACTTTGGGAACAGCAGATACACACGAACATGTTCGTCACTGTACGACACAACAGCAGCATCACTGCGATTTGGGTTCGAATGATAGACAAGTCGAATGATATTCGCAGCCAACAGGTTGAAAAAGTGTATCAATAACTCAAATTTAATTGCTCAATGTATCACGTCGGTTGCAGTCTTTTCCACCCGGGGCAGGATGGGGCTGTAGACCTCGCTACACCTTCCAGATGAGTCTAGCAACCTGTTCCAGATGCAGTATATCAACCAACAACACACCCACACTCTTACATCATCTGCCGACCCGCCATCTTCCACCTCAGACTGTCAGACTGTTGCTTCAGCGTACATGTTCAATATGTCTCAGATCCACTGCGTCTCGTCTTGGTTTTCTGACCGACACACGACGGGTACGCGGCGCCACAATCCCGAGGCGGCCAAGCTGAGAATGGAGCGATTCAGCAGAGCCGTCTGGTTTCCACCAACGCACCCCAATTGCCATTTCAGTGGCACAGAGAACTAACTTTTGATCAGACAGCCAGTCACAAACAGCCAAATGGGGTCATTCCGGATTGCAGCGGCCGGTCTCGACACCAACTCAAATTTTGGTGAAATCACTACGTCAAGAAACGAATGCTTGGTGCACTGCAGCACAAACCATGCTGTCTACGAATGTGTGTTTTCACTCAAACCCCAGAATACTGAAAAATCTTGCTTTGAGAGAACTGCTTGCTGGTCGACTGATTCTTGTGTTTTGACGAGTGAACACTTTTGTTGTGAGCATCACCTGAGCAAGTTTTTCCTTCATTCGTGCGTGCGTGGGTACGGGCGTCCATTTTGCAGAAGTTTCCTGCACTTATTGCCACAGGGGGCATCATTTCCTCAAAATTTTATTCCCAAGGTACAATTAACACAATTGAAAATCCAATAGGCATGAGAATTGACTCCATAACCACAGTGCTGTCATGATAATGATGTCGAGTGCACCAGACGTTGGGCGCGGTGAGGTGTACTGCGACGAAACCCCTCACACGAACCACAGAAGCCCTGCACATCTGCAGAAAAACACCAACACAGAGGGCTTGAACATCACACAAGTTTCACAAGAAATACGGGATGATGTTACTTTCAGCTGAGAAATTTTCAGCAGGCGATTGTTGAAAAGTAACCAACAAGCCACGCCATTCGCGCTCCAGTGTTTCTGAACAATGATGCCCAATGGGGACGGAGGGACCCTCAGGTCATGTCAATAATGGGTTCTAATGTAATTACATGCCGCATGTTATAACTACATCCAATCAACTGGATAGACTCGTGATTTTAACACCAAAGACCGCTCATATTAGCTCCCAATGGAGCTCAATTCATGAAATTGCTTATCGACAACCCTGCAAACACAATCTGCACCACACGTGCGGAAGACCGAACTTCGAGCCATTCTTGTTGCTTTTGATATATTTTGACCATCAAAACCTGTCAAGTCAAACGGAGGTTCACGTGGAGGTTGGGCCACCTGGCCAGCAACAAATCACTGAATGTGAACCTGTTTTTCTGCCCCCGAATTGTCACCGAGAAACAAAATCTCCACATCCCAGCCCGGTGACTGACAGTGGTCCAGGAACAAACAAGACCACCTGTTGTTCCAGTGGTACACACCAAACAGAGGCCACGGTATTACAAGTCCCAAGTAAAATGTTGGGGCTGAGGTGCATGTGTGTGTGTATGTGTGTGTGTGTGTGTGTGTGTGTGTGTGCGTGGTTCCGAATGACGCCTGTGCGTGGGTAAGTCATTTGATGACAGTTGTGCGACAAGTTTCGTCGCCAAAAAGATCGAGCTCTCGAAGTCTGGTTCTCCGCAGTTTGAGATGTTAGTGTGTGTATTTTGACAGGGAGTTACTCTTCCAAAGAGCAGGAACAGGGAGGGGAACGGGACCAGGATCCCAAGGAGCCGACTCCAACTTTCAAACACTAGAACGTAGAGACTCAGCCTCATTCGGCAACACGAGGAGGAAACTTGGGCATTTTGTCTGGTCCTGAACACAGCTGGCAACCATGCTCAACAAAGTCATGCAGTCAGTTTTGTCTTCGCAGCTTTGATCATCAATTTCAAGACAACAAAGTACAAACATGAGTGAGAGTTAGAATGAAAACAAACAAGAGAGAGCGCGAAAGCGAGAGCGAGAGCGGAAGAGAGCAAAAACTCTCAGAACCAAGAGTCAAGGCAAAATTGTGCTTCAATGAATTTTTATTGCCGTTTCATTCGTCGATTCGTCGATAAATCAGGACAGAAGTGCAACAGAGATTCTCTTTTCTCTGGATCTGCTACATTCGAATGCCAAATGGAAAAACACAGCAATCACTTCAGTTTTTGCAGAAAGTGTTGGTCCGACATAGAGATTGTTGAAGAGAAGCCCTCAGTTCCAAATTTAGCACTGTCCAATTTTGAAGTTTTCTCTTCACAAAAAGGGTCCCTTTCTCTGTATAACGGGACCAAAGGGACAAATTAGACAAAGCTTTTTCACATTGTCAACACCAGAACCGTCAGGTCTGTGGATGGTTCCTTGCTTTGTCTTTGTGAAAGTGCAAATGCAGAGCTGAGCCACTGTGTCCAAGTTCTGTAGTTTTGAAGTCAATCTTACAACGTTCAACCAACGTCCAATCAACCGTTTCGAAACTGTCCAGAATTCTGACAGTTTGCTCTCTGTACCTTCGGAAGGTTGGATAACATCTGATGACAATTAGCATACTTAACCTTGATCCTAGAAATATATACAACCTGTGCACACTTTGTGCGAGTGTTCCCACTTTATTCCTGTGTCATTTGAGTGCAAATCTGAGGAGATAAGTGCTCAATATGAACAACACAGAAGGTCTGAAATAATTCGTCCCTGCACCACTTGCCATGGATGAACTTGGTGTCAAAGATATCGTGTTCTGATTGACGTGACATGTCTTTTGCCAGGCTGCATTGCGTTTGCCAGGTATTTCTACGTTCATGTGGATGAAGCAATGCGTCACACAAAACCAAGATCTGAGCAAGTCAGATGAGGCAAAGCGATAATTCATAACAGGTCTCGTCTGTCAATCACAATCCAACTGTCAGCCCTTTTTACAAGACAAGTGTTTTTGTACTTTCACCCGGTATACGAGACAGAGTAGGGTGTGCGTCAAGATACAACACGTGTCAGAACAAGAAATGAGTTGCGCAAATTTCAGGAATGCCTGACATGGAAACTGAGGGCAAGAAGCCTTCTCTCCCACTACCTTATCCCCCAAAACAACAGGTTGCAATTTCCTGTGCGGATGGTTCTGAAGCAACCGTCATCTGCACAATGCTTCGTACGTTCGACACAAGGGAACAAAGTGACAAATTTCCATTGAAAGCCAAGAAATATAAGTCACTCGTCACACGAAACAACCAAAGAAGTCCACACAAATTTGCGCCTTTGGAGATGGAGGTGTTCCATTGCTTTGATAGAAACAAACTGCAAGTGCAGGCACGCGAATCAAGGGTTGAATGTCAAAATCTGCCAGTTGGGCATCCGACACTGTGTGGTCTGTCTTTCGCTTTAACACGATGAACTCGTACGTATCTGAGCGTTGTCGTGTACCAGGAGGGACATCCACTACGAGTACCAATGCTATGGTTTCCATTGGTTGTCGTGTTCGACAGCCCAGCTGCCAGAGGATTAAACCATTCAAAGTGAGCAAAACAAAACCGGCCGAATTTGCTTGTTGTTGTCAGGGAACCTGGAGTGACCCAGTGCGAAATTGGGTCAAATCAAATCAGTGCAACAACAAAGGACTTCGTTCAGCGATCAAATGACCTGGAAAATGATGCCTGTCAGTGATGCTGAGAGTTGTGAATGTGCAATGACAACCCGTTTCAGACGTCTTCTGATGACAGTGCCCCTTGGCCTGAAGGTTGCAACGCAGCTGAAGTCAGAAAGCGCTGCTCACCATTTCATCTGAAAATTTCCAGGATTTTGTGAGAAGATTTTGCGATCCAGAAGAATATTCATTGCAGAAATTCGCTAACTCGGTGTGATTTGACATGAAACGGTACTTTAGATCGGAGGAGCAATCATTATCAGACAGATTACAATGCAGGGGAGAACCATTGATTTCAAAAGCTCATATTTCATAATGACAAAATTATGGTTTCAGCTTTTGGCACACTCTGTGGAGATGATAAACAGTGTTCAGTCTGATCAGGTTCTGAACCTACAGACCCGTTTTGTTGGGGTTCAAGTGTTCAGAGGAAGGTTGCGCTCCATTGCTTCAACGAAAGCTCAAACTCCCGACGTCAGTACGCCAGAAGACTTTGCAACTTTGTGATGCCTTCTCAACAGCTATCCAATCGTCTTGCGTGCTGCTAATTTTCTGAGAATTATCGAAGAAAATTTTGTGTTTGATGTTCTGTTGGCATAGAATTCCAAAAATAGAAAGGATCTGATCGAAAACATGTTGTGTATCAATGCAACTCATTCTGATCAATTTGATGCCGTACTATAAGTGCAGCAATCGGAAGAAACGCAGAATACGTCACAATACACCGAAGGGAATGTGTGCATTAACTTTCTTCAAAAGTCCACAGGGTAATAAAGAAGAAATTGAGCTGTTCAACTGCGCGTGAAAGGACATGAAGGAAGGAAGCAAATCTCTACACGCAGAACGGTGAAACATTTTGAGGGTAATCATTAAATTTGGGGAGCTGATCGATTCGACATTGTCTGAGAGGATTGATTATGCACCAATCGATCTGCATTACCAGGCAGGAAGTTTTGAGAAGTTTTCAGAATGTGTCTGCGATGCAGATTCAATCGCATTTTTCAAGCGATAAACGTCACAAAGTGTTGTGACATTCGACTCAAGCCGCTGGTGTGGGTTGATTTGCAGCGGCGAAATGATCAGTGGTTCTGATTCTTCTTGCATGCTGGAACAATTCTTGTTGTCGACGGAAACCGTTTGGACCAAGTTCCTCGAAGTTCCGGCTCGTTGTGTCCTCCGCCTGTATCAGAGTCAGTGATCTCACAACTGTTGCGACCACCCCGTAGCCTTTTGTCCGAAACATCAAATTGGATTGTGCCACATAAAATCTTGATTCTCTCACTTTGCTGCCAAACATCCGGTCTGCTGGGACCTGGTCCTGCCCCACAGTCATTGACCATCAGCAGAAACCCCCACATTGATGAATGGAATTTTTTAAGACAGTCGTTTGCTCAAACAAACTGTTGTGATAATCAATAATGGTCCCTTGCAATTGTCACTTAAATAGCATTTCCCAATAAATCAAACGCCTAAATAGTCAAATATAATGGCAGAGCCATTCTCCTTTCCACAATGGAAGTTGGATATCAAACGAAAAAATAACCCCCTTTTTTCAAAAAAGAAGAAAAAAAACCCTGTGGATTGTTCAAATGTTTGAGTCCTACTCAAACGTCCGTTGACGGCAATTGTGCGACGAAAATGTATTTATTGTGTTTCTCATGCGTGCTCTATCATGAAATTGGAAACGAATTTGAATGTTTCCGTTTTGAGAAAGGGGATTGTGACAGAAAACATCTTCCTGACTCGTTGCATTAAATCACTTTGAAAAGAAATGATCAGGAAATCACTGGAAATGTCTGGAGACCAATTGGGCTGCTCCTAACTGTGCCGAATTTACGAGAGTTTTGGATGTCAGCAGAAGCCGAGCTGTATCAGGCAGGACGCAGTGCGTCGTGCAGTTTGCTCCTGGCCACAGTGCCAGCTGTGTTCACCTATTCTTGGGAGACAGCAAGACAATCGCTAAGTTGAGCACACAGTTGTTTTCAGCAGAAAGACTCAAAGAAGGAGCGGAAACGTGGAAGTGGCCACACAGTAAATTGGACGTCGTGGTCATTGCTTCTGTTTCCCAAAACGTGGACATAATCATGCAATACCAGCCATAAATATGGCTCTGTGAGTACTTGTCTTGACGGAGACACTCCCCCAACGCTATTGCTTCTGCTCCTCCACGGCAATGAGCCGTTTGCATCAGAGCCGAATCATTTCCATGCGACGCGTTTGTATGTTTTTCTGAGTGAGATCGATCTCCTAATTTGACCTGATATGGATGAAGGCTGACAGAGTTTACTCACCCGTGAGTAGTGCGCCCATGTTCCCGAGGTGAGATGAAGAACGGCCGTCAACGCTACATGGCTTTCAAATGAGCGACTGTGCATCATGCTGTTCATAAAAATCAAACTCAAACGGGGCATTTGGAAAGTTTCAGCTGCAATCTTTGCTCTGCATTTTCTCCTGCTCTGTTACCACGGTATCACACTGTACGCTGACATGTACGAGCGGATCCACCTTTTATCCAACGGCTGCAGTACTGAGGAGGAGACCACGGAGGACGTGCGCCTCCGTCTGCGTCTCGCGTCGCGTGTCGACACGACAACGTCTCCACCACTGCAACAACAATTCAATTTTCTAGCTGCGAGCAGACCGATAAACCCGAATCGGAGTGAACGAATATCATGGCAGAAGCGACCATTCTGTCAGGATGCCGTGATTCCGGAGGAACCAAAGTTTCAAGTGGATTCAACACGCGTACAGAACTGCACGATGTGATTGATCAAATCATGGTTCTACAACAAATCTTGCAAATTTCTCAGTGATGACCACGAAACAAAAACCCCGTTTCTTTCTGTTGATTGTAGCTCTGGGCAGGAAAGAAAGACCCCACAGGAAAAAACCCCAATCACTGGATCCCAACCCGAAACAACATCAATATTGACTCACTGCATCAAAAATCAATTTAATGAAGCCATTTCCGTCGGAACATTTCGTTCTTCATGCGTCCGGAGGGCGGGTCAAGCGGTCAGGGGACTGACCTTTCTCTATTTCTTTTGTGCAAACTCACAGGTGGTCCGGATCAAATATTGATGCAAATTACAAATAGCAATAGTTCCACATCGGATCCGCGTGAGGGCCGCTCATTCATTTCCGTACAACGAGATCGGTGAATCACTGAGGCCATTGTGCGTGAGGTTTGAGCACTGAATGAACTTATACGTCTGAAGGATGCAACCATCCATGAGGAACTGGAAATTTCGAAGGAATTTTTAAACATCAGATGAAGAGGACAATTGCAATGGTGGTGGCATTCGTCTGAGAACTTGTTACAAATCCAAATTGGCTCCGTTTCCAGTGTCACAAAGTCGCAATCGAAGCTAACTCTTCCCAGCGTTGCTTCAAATGGATTGTCCTGAGATCAAGAATTTATTGAAAATCCGACATTGAGACACGGATAAAATGGGAAAACAGGGAAGGTCTCGTCACTTCGCTGTTGAAAAACATGTGGACAAACAGCGTCTTCAGACAACACTTGAGCGCACCGCCCCCTCAAACCCAGAAAGGCAGTTTTTGACAGATTTGAGAACTCATCTTGTGACGTAGCTCTGCGCGAAAGAAAAAGGTGAGATTACCATACCCACACTCTGCAACTTCCTTTGTCGCGAGCTAAACCTGTGCTTACTCCGTTGTTTGTCAAGTCAATATTTGTTGGCTGCGACGTCTGCCTCAGGTGTAAATTCAAAAAGTACATGTGTGAGAGATGCAAAATGTGCTCAAGAAATGAACTTTTGTTCCCAGAAACATGACCCACAATCACGGTTCTGTTGGAATTTGCCGTTTGAATACAGGAAGCACAGAATGTTGTGGGTTGAGAAATATGATTATGCTGGGCTCTGATTGTGAAACTTTGTGCGACTTTTGAAAAGTAGCCTTCACGCATTCTGATACTGCGAACAATGACTGAATCGCCTTGCAGATGAAATCGTCGCTGTTGAAGTCTTTTTTGTCCTTGAACAGGAGAACTCGTTCCAAGGGATTTTGACCACTTGGCACATTCAAATGTCTTGGAGTCTGGCTCTCAGTGTCAACGACTGTGAGTCAAAAACCAACAGGAACCACGATTTTGTTCAGTTCTTCGGCTGCACAGGAGATACAAGCTTTTTTTGTTGAAGACCTTTGGGGGAACCTGACACCCAATCGGGACAAGCTTGTTTGAAAAAAAAGATTCTTTGCCTCTACATTCCGGGTCAGACCCACCCGACGGGTTTTCCCAGGTTCTGGCCTCAGTGTCCAGTGTCATGACATGTGTTGCAGTGCACCCGCATCTTGGCATCTTGTGAGTGAGTGAAGTTGGCTTTGAGAACAGGGATTTAACTTCTGAGGACTGGACCTCCAAAGAAGTCACACCTTGCCCAAACAGTGGTTTCACAGGAAGCCAGCCGACAGCCTCTGGTTCCTTCCAGAAGCTTCGTCGTTTCCACTTAAATGTTTCTCGCCACTGAAATGCATTTGAGTTCTCCTGCAGTTGCCTTGCAAGAACTTAAAAGACGAATTCCAAGAAAGGGTGGAAGCTCCTCGGTGAGACACAGTGAGAACAGAAGGAAATGGACAAAATCTTGACCCTTTCTGAGGCGCACCAGACCTGTGGCGTTCAGATTTTCGTGAGATGCGTTTACCAGTTGACTTGTCAAGTGTCCTCTGGCCATCCGGTGTACTGACGGCGCGCAACAACCACCATAGAAGGCGTCGTTTGAAAAGTTTCACAAAGCACATTCGACCTGAATGGAACTCGCCCACACTTGTTTTCCTGAGGGCCACTGGAAAGCACTTCACAGAATGTTGATTTGTTTTGATTGGTATGCATCCACGTTTTGTGCCAAATAGTTGTGAACACCCTTGTGTCTCAATCGCAGCGTGATGCACTGCTGAGGGATCTGCTGTCAGGAACACGGTTGATCTTCGTATACCGGGTGAAGTGAGTCTCTCTCTCGCTCTCCCAACATCTCTCGAAAAGCAAATATCTTTGGATCCAAGTGAAAATGCAGGTATTTCCACAGCTGAGTGGTTGTTGCGTGCACCCAGTGATTGGTTGAAGCTGGACTGCAGCGAAGCTTTTCGCAGTTGAGCGTTCCGCGCGGTGGAGTGGGATGGAAGGCCCTCGCTCTCGCTTCATACCTCGCCAACTTCAGCATCACCACCGCTCGGCACTGCCATTCAGACCCGTTCTGTAGGTGGGTGCAGCACGCACACAACTCCAAACGTCTCAGTCGGCATTTTGTACGGACATAACCTGTCGGAATGGACCCAAACATTCAACACAAAGAAAACGAATACGCTTCAAAATTTTGAGCTTTTCTTTTTCTTATTTTTGCAAGATGATGAAGTTGGACTTCAAGATGGATGAAGCGACGTTGAATCCGTTTGATCTATGGATAATCTCCTGAAAAAAAGTTAAAAATTTTAAAATTCTGTTCAATGGAACAAAAATAAGAGGATAAATTTATATTTAACTGAGATAAAAGGCACAAAATCACTTGGATTCCAGAGGGAACTATTTTTGGATGGAACTTTTTGAGTCGAAGGTAAGCAACAACGCATTGCTGATTTGATTACAATTTCATTCATTGAATTTCACGGTTAAAAATATGGAATCGTTATTTCTCGTTCCTTTTGCAATGCAATTTGTCGGTCCATGCTGATAAGATCTGTAAAACTCCAATGTGAATGTTTTTTGTTCGTGTTTGATCTCAGGTCAGTTTGCAAGAGAACCGAATATTTATGTGTGTGTGTGTGTGTGTGTGTGTGTGTGTGTGTGTGTGTGTGTGTGTGTGTGTGACATTCGAATTTATGCCTGGTGAGGTGGGAACCACCGGTTATTTTTTTGAGAAGGAACGTTATCTTTCCTCTCAGAACTGGTTTCCATTAAATTGTTGGATGAGATGCGGTCTGATGGCTCAACACAAGCCCAAGAGTGCTTGTGAGAGATTCAGAGTGTTTCCGCTTGTTTGCAAACAAGGATTCCACACGGGGCGAGTGCAGTGGAGGGTGGATACAAGGCTCCTCTTTCTATTGTCGACACATGTCACGCAGCCTCCTACAAGTTTGAACCACACCTCGATACGAGGAAGAGGAGACCAGCAAAACAAATTGCGCGCTGAGAACTTTACGTTCGTGCACAACTGGAAACTTGCCTCGGAATTGAAAAGCCGCTGCAGCGTCTTTGACCCGCACTCGAGATCAAAGCTGATGCGGCCCGTTCGTCTTCGCTTTGTTTGCCACCAGTTCTTTGTGCGGTTAAGTTCTGCACTTACATCACTTTGGCCCACTTGCTTTTTGCTTTTTACCAGTTCGTAAGTTTGAAAGGTGAACGTTTCGACAACGTGTGCAAGATACGATTCTTCAGTTGTTTTGAAAGCCCGGGAACATTGGGGACTTTCACCACTTTCTGTTGCGGATAACATGGTTTTACCTGTACCAAATGCATATGGCAGAATGTTTCAACTGTGCGTCTTTTGAATTGTCGGATGCCAAACATCAGAGTTTGAACAGAGCGACCGGCGCCGTGCGTACGACCTCGCCACTTGTGTATTCGTCTCAGCGCGTTTTCGTCCTTTCACTTGGGGGTGAAATGTGATGAAAGCGCTCCCACTTCCCCACATTTCCGTACACACAGAGAAACTGGAGCGCCGCTCGTTCCGCCTGGTCACGGCTGGAAGGATGCTGGCGGAAGTTCAGGTTGGGAAAAGAGGTCAGAACCAGAGCCTGAGCCTGAGCTGTGGACATCACAATGTTTTGCACCTGCATCTAGCAGATCCTGGATGAGAACAGGGAGGACCGATCAAATCCCACCCAACTTCGCAACTTCGACGAAAATGCAGAATCTGCTCGAGTCCAAGGCTCAAAAGTGGCATGGCTTGAGCGAGATGTCAGCCGACAATTTTTGCCTCTTTTTTGGAGCCCACATACACGAGTATGCTTTTTGTTTTTGCAGGTCTGGCCATGAACGTTGTGTGCATGAAAGGATAACGCACCTCTGAATTGAACTGAGGAAGAGTACACCCGGAATCTCAACCACTTTGGAGGTGAGTGCTAATGCGCCAGCAAACGTTCTCGTACTTTTTTTTTCACATCGTTGATGCTAATTTAGTTTGTATTTTCGCACCAGAACATTTCTTGAAGGCGATATAGCTTTTCCGTTTGCCTCGAAACGAGGCCTGTAGAACCCGAAGCGTTGTGCATGACTCGCAGAAGAAACCAGCGCGGGTGTTGGCCTTGCGTACTTCAGCGCTTTATGCGAAAAATGTGGGAAGACAGAAGTGGATTCCTTGCATCTGGACAGCTTTACGACTGTTTCGTTTGTTACTCGTGCATTGGATGTTGGAATGAAATGAGGCTCGACTGCGTCTGAGAGACGGCTTCCATGAGGCGCCCAGTTCTCCGGAGGAAACTTTCCACGATCCTCCGTGCATCAGGGGAAAGAAGGGAAATTTCGGAAAAAAGAAATGGGCACCATTTCATCCCCTTCTCTCTTTTTTTTTTTTTTTGAGGATTGGAGGAGTAGCCCTGTGTGGGTTGGCTTCCCTGACCAAAACAGGATCTGTCTGCCTTCGTGGGTATCACATTCAGTCAAGCACTCGTAGTTGATCTGACCAAAGTGTCTTGGAAAGCAAGCTCTTATGGATTGCTGCAGCCTTAAACCGGGGGCAGGCAAACAAAGGAATTTTTTTCTTGTTTTTTTATTGGACACACAATTCCTTTCCCTTCCCTTCTGGAAAACACTTTGAAAAGATATGGTGACTGGCAGCAAACACAAAAAGCAAGAAATTCACACTTGACAAGCTGTTGCGATGTGCAAGCCAGTACGATAATAGTCCTTGTCGCAGACGAAATCTGACCCTCAGGATATAAGCAGATGGTGAACTCTGTCAGATAAGTGGGTGATCACACTTGAAGAGAACCAAAGGGGTTGAAGGAGCTGAGTTTGTTTTTGTTGAGAAAATCAAGGGGTGATTCAAGTGACGTGCACCACCCCCAGACACTGCTGAGGATGCCTGACAATCGAAACTGACAGAGAAGCTGTGTGGTAAGATTCCAAGTTTCAAGTGATGACTACAATCCTTGACAGAATGTCCCACGCTGTTTTGCTGGTGCCTTCAAAGAAAGGCCTCCACCAACGCGGGTATGGTCAGAGAAGGGCATGCAAGTTGGACTCCACGAGTACGCGTGTGATGAACAGCCGAAACAATTGGTTACGACAGCGCTCTTCCAAAGCTGTGTCAATGTGCAGAGCAAGTTTGCAAACATTTCAAAAGTACACACGGGAAACCTGCAACCTCTCTGCACTTGTCATGTCATGAGCTGCGTTGGCTCCGAGAAAGCCTCTTGCGCAGCGAGATGAGTGTTGAATGGGTCGGGCTCGAACCTCATTGCTGCTCGTCTCCCCAAATGGAGGACACTGTCGCCCTCTCATGCACGAGTGTTGGCCCCTGGGAGAGGACTGCTCTGTCATGTGCCATTGCATCTCCTGCTCTTGTTGTGCACAACAACTGGCTGCCTCCGTTCACTTTACTGCCGCTCTGCAATTGAAACTGGTCTTTGTGTTGTGTAATTGTTTTGATGAATTTGGGACCTTTCCACCAATTGGTCTGAGATGTGGCTGTTGTGGCAAATAATTCATAAAATATTCACCACCTCTTTACACAGTGGGTTGGAATGAGTTTGGCAGCAGATGTGTGCGGTGTCACGTCATATTAGTTAGGTGTCATAAATGTTCATCTGTGTCTCAAGTGACATCAAATATTCATATGCAGTCCCCACAGGCTGATCCTTGAAAATAATGGAGCCTCAAGTACTTCCATCCATTTGTTTCATGTGCGTCCCAGTCTCGTGCGGAACAACCCGCGTTGGCGAGCTTCGTTGAACGAGGAACGTAGATCTAACGTGCAAGATGCGCATCTGAAAATTCTTCCTTGTTGCCCAATGTCCAACAAGTACCTGTGAACGTTTGTTCCGTGACCCTGCTGCGCCAGGAGGCAACACGCCGGCCCTTTGTTGCGCCCGCTCCACAGAACAACCTGTCGACTGTTGTTGCATCACAATTCACATCAGAACAACAATTTTCAAATTGGTCGCTGTCACCTCGCAGAAGCTGCCAATTCGTTTCGCAGCTTTGCGTTGTGGATACATGTGTGAGTTCAGTCAGACGAAGGATGATGGGCGTGACAACAAAGATTAGACCTGCTGTTGAAATGCAACAGTGGGATCAGCATTACAACCACTGGGTCAAGTCCCAAAAGTCTGCTTGGTTCATGAGTTCGCAACACCGCAACATTCGTCGTGGATCTTTCTGAAAAGTGAACACTGTACTGTTTACAATCCTGTCACTGTAGTTGTTGTAGCGAGATGACCAGTGAGTTCATGATGACTCAACTCCAGCAAGCGGGACTTTGGGACCAAAAGCTGCTGAGTGACTTCCGAGCCATTGCTGGTCCCCACATGTAGACCAGGATAACTTGTCCAAAAATTGTGCGTCAGTGAATTTTTTTCGCACAGCCGAGCTCCGTCCCAAAGTGAGATGCAACTTGCAGTGCACAACTTGGTGCTTTGCAACAAGTTTGAATGGATGATGTCAAACAGCGACTGTACATTCCATGGCTCTTTGTTCCAATTGAAGTCGCAACATGTACACAGGCATTATGGCGAAGTTAACATAGTGATGGTCAATAAAAAGTGTTCCATCTGCTTTCGAAATTAAACTGAACTCGTTGGACTCAATGGAGCGTCATAAATTACTCGCACAATCCATTTGGATTTCGTCCCTGATAGACCGTGCGATTGTGCAATGCCAGAGTGATAAAAATCCTGAAACGTGGATGACAGTGACGATCAAGCTGCCTCTGGGCCTCACGCTGAAGAAAACAACAGTCACCGCCAGACAACAAAGCGACAAAATGATTTCTTGGGAAACACTTCTCATTTCCTCGTTTTGGAAAACTTCGGTGTAAATTGCATTGCTGCAATGGTTTGATTAAGAGAGTGAATGCACAGCCCATCAGGGCGCAGGATGTGTGAACTGAGTCTCCCAGGAGCTGCAGATGCCCAACTTATTATTGTAATGAACAGCTTTTACAAACTCACACACCGCCCCCAAGCGCTCTTGGGAAAGTGTTGCGCATAACTGATCGTCCTCCACGCACTTGGCGATGCAGATGAAAAGGAGCCCCGCTTCGCACGAACGTGATCACAATGTGTGCGAGTGGCTTGACAAACTTTAGATTTTGTGGTGTCGCCGTGTTTGATTGACAACGATCATATCTGCCATGGGTAGCAAAACGACCTGCCAAGACAAACAAGCTTGCGGCCAAAACGAGGCACCCCAATGGCTATTGTCTTGTGAGCGTCACCACCGTGGCCTTGGCAGGTGACAGGGATTCTGTGGCTTGTGCAATGACGAAACTGCCGACACTAGTGAGGACACCAGCTCACAAGCTCTCTTGGGGAACAAGGGTGACAAGGCTCATTGTTCAGCATCGCGTTTATTCTTTGAAAAGGCCTTGGGTAACTTGGCATCTGCGCCACATGCAGAGTCAAATGTACACACGACATGGACCTCAATGCCCGAGTTCGTCTCGTTAGTGACTTGATCATCAGCTGTATTGATCTCATTTACTCCACGCCGGATACGAGTCGGACGTGATCTTCGGCACTGTTGTCTCTCATAGCTCATATATATGCTGCACACACAGATCAGATGATCTTTGGGTGAGTTTTTGCTGGCCGAATTTATTCGAAAATAGATCTACATTGCGATACCAGTCTGGGTCCTGACACGAAATTCGAAGAGTCAGGCTCACGTCATTCTCTGAATGCTTTGTGACGCATGTCACAACGTGCGGATGTCCAACTGTGAACTGAAGTCCTTCTCGTGTTTTCAGCATTGGCGTGGTTCTCCAATTTGTGTCTTCGTATTCCTGAACATGACAAAGCAAAGTGCTATTTGAACTCTTCGAGATGCCAAACTCTCGCTTTGCCCAAAGAAACGTGGTTTCCACCTTGTTTGTTGATAACACTAAAACCTAAGTTCTGTAGAAACACTTAGATTAAGTTGAGCAGTTGACAGGTATGTTACGAGAAGCTCTGCTTCAGTATGTTGTTGAACCAGTACATCTGCATTTTCTTGGAATCTCCACATGACAGATCATCGAGTGAATACCGGTATTTTCTTCTCGTCGGAGCACCTGATACTGCAGGTGCAGCGAGATTTCATGCAACAACATGCATAGCCGCGCAAACTGACAAAAACCGGTGCCGATCTGAAGACTTTAGAAAATTCAGCATCCTCAATGGCAAAGGAACAAGGAATTGAGACGAAAAAGCTTGCATTTTGAAACGTTGATCAAGTTTTCCACTTTGTCATTGTAATTTTCTCCTTTCCCAGAGAAAGAACTTCACCATGAAGTGACCCAGAGTGAACGATACTCTTCTCAGAATTGGGTCAGGCCGTTGGTGTCAACAGGGACACACGTATTTGTCATTGATTTAATCAAGACGACAACTGCTCGTTTTGTCCAATGTGAATCAATTTGCGCAATAATTCACCGCCGGATTGTTTCCTTCGTGCACGGAGAAAGTGCGAAAAAAGCTTCATCCCGACACCTTTGTTCAGTTCCGTCTCAGGACGAGAATTTGAACGCAGCGATAAGGCAGCAGAATCAACAGGCTTCCAGGCCACTCCCAAACAGTGACCCTTGACTGAAGGGATTGGCTTTGATTTTCAACTTCATCCGGATTCCATTTGTTCGGTGTTGTTGACCAACCGCAAGGTATCAGATTGAGCCACAGTCTGAACCTCAGAGTACATTCATATTTGTGTTCTGACATGTGTGCCTGATCTTCTGATCGTTGAATACAGCACAGCTGATAGAAGTGGAAGTCAGACGATGCTGGGTCTTCACCTGTGCTGGCAGTCTAATCGCAGGCTTTCAGTCTTGTGTTACGGTTCCCGGGGAGAGTCTCGTGCAATGGCTGATTGCACTGACCGGGGTTCTATTCACAAGAACCCGCTTCTGCAGGTGTTCGGAGGTGATAATGCGGGTCATTATTTGTATCTGCAGCAGCAATCTGAACTGAAATGAGATTCGGCCTGTCCAGGCGATCCTAGCTCTGCAGGCACGACTGCTGACCATCGATGAACAGAGACCCTCGTTACCCAGCTCATACAACCTGTCGTGATAGATTGTTTTTCTCAAGCGGGTTTGTGTTGAATCGAGGTCAGACTCATTTCGAATTGGTATCGTGGCACAACAATGACTAAATGATCGCGTAATTCAATTTCTCTGACTTATGGCCTGTCGAACAGAAACCATTTGCCAACACATTTCTGGTACTCAGCTATTTGATGCTGCGAAGCGCAGAACAACAAAACTCGGCGTAAACCGACGGCAATGCCCTCCAGATGATTTGTCCTTTGGTTTTAGTCCAGCACAGACGAAACAGGAAGAAGATACATAGATGTGCCTCTGTGGAATGTACGATAACGGCTTGGTTCCACAGTCACGGAAACCTTTGCACGCACAGATTTCAAGAGCGACTGGAGTCTTGCCTTGAAACATTCCCCCAGGTTTGATTGTTGCTCACATAAGCTTCGGACACTGGCTCAAACAACACAAAAAAAGTTCTTTCTTGTTTGTTTGCAGTGGTTCATGAAGGGAATCTTCAGAATGAAACTCGTCAGATTTGGTCCGTCCTGCCAACAGGTCAAGGGCAATGGCCAAGGAAACCAAACACCTGGTGATTTCTCTTTGGCTTCCCAATGAAATCCGTTGAATAAGAAACACATTCAAACGTCCATTTGTGGAGAGATTTCACGTCGTGAAGTGGGGTTGAGGCATCGTTTGGGCTCGAGTTGAACAAGCGGAAGTGCTCTTTGAACATTAATTGCCTCATTTTCCGTGGATAATCAAGTCACTTGGACAAATAGGACAGGTCCAGATTCCTTATCGGAATTTCCATTGCAACGGAGACCAAAATCCCAGGCCACCCACTGTCCCTCCGTTTTGGAGTGGTGCTTTGCCTGCGAATGTCCTGATTTGTGCAACAGTTCGTGGCAACTGCAACGACCGTGATCTTGCAACAAGTTGAAATGTCTGGTCCCACATCCAAAGCGACGTGGTCCTGTCTGGACTGAGGGAAAGAACCACGACTGAGACTTCTCCCGCCGAAGTGAGCACCAAAATTTCTGTCATATCTCGTTTGACAGGGTGGAAATCGTCAGCCAAAAAAGATGCGCATTTACCTCTGCGAACTCAGAAGTGCTGTCGTGCCAACTGCGCACTCAGCCTTTTGAACATGGCTGAATGGTATTTGACTGAGCAATGACTGTGGGCATTGACAGCTGTTGTGTACGAGATAACAAACGGGATCGTGCTTCAGATACTCACACTCCTCATTACTGATCGAGCCCCGGAGACCAGACATCCAGTGCAGTCCCACCTCCGCTGATTTGGTGCGGGCGACCTCCGAGCGCAACACACGATAGGTGCAGGCCGTGGGCCACAGACTGGGCACACAAAACGGAACCATCGACGTGTCTCTTCGTGCAGCAGTGATGGTCAGTTCAGCGAGGCTCAGTCCCTGGATTGGGAGAACGAAGTGGGTCGCAAAGCCAACCACGCATGTGTTTGGGCCACTGATACCTGTCTCATCGGTGATCAGAAAATGATGTTGATTCTGCGAAGATTGTTGACATAACTTTCAGCAAGACTGATTGATGAAACCGATTGATCATGTTGAATCCTCCGACAACTGCGGCAGACTCTGCGGCAGACTCCTCAGTCTCATCAGACTGGGCAAAAACCAAACGAGCACCGACGAGACAACCGTGTGGAGCTTATGTGCAAAAACAGGACCCAAGGAAAAAAAAAGCGTGGAGCAGCAGAAGTGAGTCACAGTCTGCTCTGTGCAAGAACAGAAGCAATCGTTTTGCAGATCTCCTTGTGTCTCCGTTTTGGTTACAACCTTCGCTTCCTGGCACCACACCTGTGATTTTCTTGAAGTTAATTTTTTCTCAATTCCAAAACCCAGCACAGGAGCCACCACATTTTACGGGAGACCAAGCACACTTGGGAGGCGTCTGCACCCCAGGTGCATTCAATACGTTTTTGCTTTGTGCTACCACGGAGCCGAATGCACTCGCACGACCTGGAGGTTCTCTGATTGCTCTGCGCAGGCTCCAACAGTCGCAAGAACTGAACCGGGTCCTGGGGCAGTCAAAGAGGTGCCACATCGTCTGAGGCCCCGAAAGACACCGTGCTGGGTTCATAAAGTGATGTGCGGTCCTTGGAGTGCGTAGGTTGGAAAAGAGGATTTAGAAGAAGCTTTGAGTAGAAATGATTTTGTTTTGTTTTGTTTTTTTTTTTTTTTTTGTCATTCTCTCGAATGACGTCTTCTCCCACGTTTGACGCACAAAGCCCACGCTGCAGAAATCCCCTAAGATCTGAGTCAATGTCAACGAAAAACCCATCTGTCGGGGACATGTGCTCTGTCAATTGACCGATCGCGTCATTGACCTTGTTAGTCTAATTGCTTTTGTTGCGTTTCCGATACTCGTTCCGCCTTCTTTCTCAGTAATTAAATTTGTTGGAGATAAAGAGCACATTGCTTCCTGTGAGAAGATTGGACTGCAGGGCCCTCAGGTTGATTTAGTGGAATGCGAGGGTGTTAACATCGGATCACTTCAATACATTACCGTCCACTTAGGGAACAGAAAGGTTGGCAACGGAAATCCGCTTTGGTGTAAAACTGGAGTATTTATCGTGTTTCTCCGGGATGAAGCTACGCACGGGAAAAAGTTGATTCAACATCCAGGACAACATGTCAAACAGCCGGTCCGTTTGCACAATTCTCAGCGCAGATGGTGGCTTCGACGGACCCTGGATTAAACGGGCAATTCGCACGTTGTTTCAACATCAGGACACGGAGAATCGCGAGTGTCTGTGGAAGGTGCATCATGTGGCCGGAGGCTTGTCACAGAGGCTTCGTCGTCAGAAAACACACTGCGACTGATGAACAGGAATGTCTTGAAACAGAAGTGCTTGATATCTGACACCGCCCAAGTGAACACCGGAAGTCCTGACCTTGTTTTATCAAGGCTTGTGATCTGGACTCCATTCTGAACTCCCACACCGACAATTAAATTTAATGTGTAGTTTCCTTCGTTTCTTCCTGACATTTTATTGCAAGAAGTTTATGCTCAGGGATGCGTCTGGGTGATTTCGTCGGTGCATGATCGCACCCCACGTGGATTGGCACTCATTCCCAGTGCACAAGACACGCACACGAACGCAACTCACCCCGCGCGAGGGCAACGAGTGCCCCTTCAATCCACACTTCTTCCCTTGAAGGGGCACACAAAAGGTGGTTCAACAGCAACGACCACAGTCCAGATTCGAGAAAAAACTTCATCCACGCACGATTCTGCTTGATTCCTGTCGTGTTACTGGGGACTGTCCGTCGACACATGACAGAATTGAGTTTCTTTCATGAAGTCGGAACATTTCCAATTGCTGTGATCTGGAGCTGGGAATACAGCATTGATCAATTCGTGCTTCGTACTCATACATTTGTCCCAAACTGACCATTATTTCAACAACATTCTGCTGCATGAAGAAACTGGGTTGTACTGACGGTGAAATTGATGAATCTTGCACATGCAAACCACTGTTCTCGGGTGATACAACCGGCATTGTGAGACCAGATGATGCAAATCCATTTCGCTTATTAGCAGAAGTTATTGAGTGATTTACGAGACCAAGGGAACCAATTTGGAGTACCAGGGCTCTATGTTTGCACGAAAAGAGTCGTTAAAAATGCTACCAAAACGAGATCCAAAATAGAACACCTCTCTTGATGATTTTTGAATCATTTTAACTGATATCCTGTGGTTGTACTACTGTTCACAACCCGAAACGTTTCATTGTTCAAACGAGACAAAGTGTTTTCCTAAAACTAAATGAATAAGTTTTGATGTACTCGTCTTCCAACGACGATTGGAAAAGATGCGCTCTCGTAGTTTTGTTGGAGAAGCCACGCGGAGCATCATGAATACGATCTGCAGCGAAGTGTGGACTGTTTCCCTCCCCTTGGAACCAGATGAGAATGAATTGGAAAACGAGGAGTAGTGGTGTCCGTAATTGAGTTGTAACCTGTGGAGCAGAATTACCAGTGAAGTAAAATGAAACGCTGTTTGTGGAGTTTGATAGATCACTGCCATCAATCCCTGTTGTTTCGTTGCGCTTCGACTGCAAAGCTCTTTTCTGCATGTTGTCTGCCAAAAACAGCTGTTCGTCGACTCAAGTGGGTCACTGGTTGGTTCGGGTCGGGAAAATGTGTTTCAGATTGTGATTTGTACTTTAGTTTCTCAAATCCAATGCATTCCTGGGCGCAGAAAGGGAGTGTTACTTGTGGATCTCTCTCACAAGCATGAAGCGAGGACGACTGCCAGAAGTGAAAGAGATCAACTTCAGTCTCAAAGGCGGCAAATTGACCTTGCCAATCCAAACTGGCGAAACAAAGTTTTCCGTCAGTGAATACACCGACAGGTTCAGGTGACCGCTTGTTCCGCTCTGCAGCCTCTGTTTGCTTCAAACAGCAAAACGTGCGTGCTGTTTCTGTGTTGACTTTTTGAACCATAAAACGACCGGATTTGACAGCAAATCACGACGGACTGAACCATCACTTGGTGCCATCATAATGAACACAAACCCGTCTCTGCGAAGTACCACAGTCATTCTTCAAGAGCAGTTTTGGATTGTTTCTGTCCACAGGTCAACAAGAATTCAATGAACACGAATTGCATCAGCTTCAGGTCAAAGTGCCCCTCTCGATTCCACAGGGGAATCTTGGTTTCGCACGGTCGTTCTCTGTTCCGGAGTTTGAGAGTTGAGCACATGTTCTTCCCAGAACTTTCACCATGATGAGAAGAAACTTTTCTCTCTTGCGCAGAGTGCTTCCATTGGAAGCAAATAAGATGGTAAGTCTGAGAGTTTTATTGTTGTAGAAGGATGCCGGGTGAAGAGGTTTCCTTGTTGTATTAAGAGTTGCAGATAACTCCAGTGCAGTTACTTCCACAATCAGTCCACAAGCAAATATTTCAGTCAACAAAAGTCATTCAGACTTGCTTTGTTTTGAACAGAAAGCTTTATTTGCTTCTCGGACTTGAATGGGGGCAATCTCTGAATCGTAGAAAGGTTTGACATGTGTCAGGCTGCAAGAAAACCATTTCGACCTTCCCCGCTCTTCACTTTGCCAGCGGAAATCTCACATGTTGCTTCTCTGTGTGAGTTCTGTTTTTAACACAATTCAAGAGCTACGACCCATTGTCTTATGGACTGGGATCGGCTTTCAATTGACAGAGTGCCTTGGACTCCAAAAGGACCAACACCAGTCCATCGTCACACTGCATAGAGCCTGAAGCTTCTTCTGCCAGAACAACAACAACAACAATGTTCGAAATCCAAATTGAAAATATTTTGTCGTGGCCGACAACAAACGGAGGTCGTCACGAACATGGTGAAATTCAGCTGAAGAGATCTGTTCGGAGCACCCACATCTGCAAGGTCCTATACAGATGATGTACACTCATATGCATTGGGCTCAGGCGGCAGGGATGTTTACCTGGCAGGTGGTTGGGTATTTTTGTTGCGGAGAATATGATCTCAATTGAAAATACGCAAACTGCAGGATTCATGATCATATCTACGGTTTTCCTACAATGGGTGTGTGTCGGTACAAAGTTCTGATTGAAGTGTTGTCGTTACGTGATAATTACATGTCGTTATTGGTTGCACAAGAGCCTTAATTGGAAGACAAGAGTCTGGGAAAACTTCACATGAAAAGACAGTCCGTTCTGTAGGCACGAACATTCTCACTCACCGATGGAACCATTCAGATTGTGTTGGACAGTGTGAAAGCCAGGGTGAGGCTCCCAACTCGATCGGTTGCGTGTGCGTTGCGCGTTGAGTATTTCAGGTTTGGCGAACAGCAGACAAGGCCAGGATGGAAGGACTGAAGTTTAAGTTTACAAGTCAAACGGTTTGCGCATTCTTCTCCGGCAATTTCTCTTGGGATCTTCAGAGAGGCAGCTGCTCTGGGCAGTTTGTTTCTTGAACAGAGAAAAAACAACATTTGTTTCCTCAGTCAGAAAAAAACTGTGATAGTGTTTTGACATTGAGTATCTTGATTTTAGAAGTCTGCAGACATCAATGTGTGTCGAAGGAATGAGCCAACATTTCTCCCACGAAGCTGTGATGCACTCCAGAAACCAAGCCACGCAGACTGTGCACATCTGCAGCAGAAATGGAAGCACTACAATGGTGATGAGACAATAAAACGCCGTGTATGGTCAGTTCAAAGCTTGAGCAAACACGTTGCTTCTGTGGCCACGGCAGAGTGACTACGAATTCAGTTGTGAAGTTTGTAGTCTTTGATGCAGCTTGGTCGGTGGTCCCCTGCTGTCAGTTTTGCTGACTGAATCGCCAACTTCCTGCGTCTCACTCTCCTTGCCAAACTGCGTGACAGCAACATTCAACCTGCGACCATGGTGGCAAACATTCAACAGCCGACGGGTTTCTCGTTTTTTCGGCTCCCCCACAACATTCCACCATTCTCGCTTATCTGCTGCTTCAACACTAGATGCTGCTTCCAATACTTCATCTGGTTATCTTTTAACGCTCCGGGGAGAAACTCTAATGCCTGAAAGAAGAAAATCAAATGCTTCAACCGCTTAATCATTCTTTGATCCCAATAAACTTCAAAGAGAGTTGTTGATAACACGCTTCCTGGACGACAATGAAACCAACAACCCGCACGCAAGGATACTACAATAATTTTTCAATTTTTCACATTTTTCCACTTCACAAAGCCCCAATTTCTGGCAATGTACTTCACATGAATGGAGCCTGAGCAGCCCATTGAGGCCCACTGAGTGAGTGTTTGCAATCTGCTGACGGATAGGAATGTTTGTATTTCATTAACCGGATGCGAGGGTGGAAATCAGGTCTAACCACTCCTCAATTCAACATGTCGTCTTCTGTGACCAAATATTGACTGAAATCATCACTTTGGGCTAATTTTTGCCTGAGGTATCTTCATAATGGACGATGTCATCTTGCGTCATGTCTGTCATTGACATGTACGAGTGATGTTCGTGACCAGGAAGGTTCAAAATTTTGGAATTTTCCTTCATTGTTCTGAAGTGACCCAACAGCAGTTTGAGAAGTACCTCAAACTTACTGTCCGTCAGTGCAGGATCAGGAAAGTTAATCGGGTGTGATACATTCGAATTAACAAGTTTGATGCATTGCAAATACGCTGAACATCTGTGAATGAGGCCAAGCGCCTTAGCAGATTGACTTCCGCAGCACAGCGTCCGAGGTTGTGGGGAACTGCGGCACGATCAACTTTCTTCGGACTTGAAGATGTTCTCACCAAGCGCGTTTTTGTTTGTATCTCGGGTTCTGATTTTCTTGACAGGGAGTTTTTTGCAGTCTGTCCACTTTCCGCAGAACGCCACAGACCCTGCCTGCACTGCTGTTGCCATGTTCTGTGGGACTGGGTTTGGCGACCAATGCTCGAACTGTTGAAGATGGAAAGCTGAGAGTCGGAAAATCGAGTGCATCTGTCCTAACGTTCTCAGATGTTCAAAACGGAGCCTTGGCTGACTTCAACATGTTTGTTACAGCTTGTTCCGAGTTTCAGTTTCCACGGCACAAAGGTGAGACCGGAAGCTTGCTGTTATTCCACAGGTCTCACTTTTTTGTCAGATCTGGAGAAAAGATGTTGTGCTTGGCTGAGTACCACTCAGCATCAAGAATCCTTTCTGTTCTTCACATGATTTGTTTTTGTGTCCTGTAAAGTCATTGGATGGTGCTTGCACTTGGAAAACAAGCGAAAACACTTCAAAACAATGCTGGATCCGATGTGAGAGCCATACGCATCTGCGCAGTGTATTGTTCCGTCTGAAAACGGCTACGCAGGAAGTGCGAGGCTTGGACATTGGGTTCATCCAACTGGAATAGCTTTCGTCGGACTGCAACGGGTCATTTATTTGAGATCTGAACACCAGGCGACTGGAACGTGTCGAGTTCTGCAGGCAGACTGACCTTTGCCAGATGTCTGGAGAATTTACTCAGCGCACGTGCGCTGGATTTCTTCGCACTCGAGTTCAGCCCCGCTGGCTGCTAATTGGACTCTTCTTGAAGCAATGGGTCTGAGAATTGCGCGCGTGTTTCATTCAGTCAGGTCACTCAAAACAACCCGTCAACATTGGGTCCAGGGTAATCTATTTCCTCTTCCCTGAAGATCCTCCGTCGACAGTCACAACCCTTTTCTTTCGTCGCGCTTGACGTTCTGTTGGAGAAGTTGATGTGTCCTGAGACAGATAAAGTCTTTAGGCAAATCTCTCGACACTTGGCCTGTCATGTTGCGTGGGGCGGGGAATGAATGATCGAGTGATCCATCCTTTGAGCCATGAAACGATCAACATCTCAAGCTCAGGCCCCCAGTTCTCAGTCAGTCAGCTGCTTCTCGGAGAAGCCGTACTTGTGCAACTTTGACTTTTGTTGTTACAAAGGTCTTTGTAAATCACTGGGTGAGAAATTAGTCGAAGCACAATTCTTTCTTCTGAAGCCTCAGTTTGCGTCTTTGCAGCTGGGTGGATGGTGCAACTTGCCGTCACCTGCGATGGAGATGTTGAAAGCTCAATAGAGTCTTCAAGTAGCTCACCTGCTGAAGTTCTGCACGAGATCTTTTGGCTTTCAACGACCTGAAATACACTGTTGCAAGGATCTGGCCGAATAGGGTTTGGAGAAGAAATGACGACTTGTAATACACCAAAGTAGGCACGTTTCGTGACGAAAACTGGCCTTTCAGCACTATGATCTCTGAAAAGACGATTGAACTGTGTGATCAGAGTTCACTGGGTCAATCAGAATACAACTCGGCCGGGTTCATTTCAACCCAGCACAAACCTGACAACAGAAAACGAACAGCTTGCAGCGTCTGCGAACGGATTGGGGAGAAATACCAACACAAAGCAACATTGATTGGTGGTGTTGTTCTGATTTCGCTGTTTCCAGGTTGAGATATTTGGTTGACTGATTTATGAGATTCTGGGATCAGCTGAACTAATTTCAGATGGTGAAACGCTACAAGCGTGAAGGAGAAATATGGGCTGCGGATGAGGCAGGTCGCGCCGCTCCGTGGCTCCAGCTCCCTGACTCCTCACTGGAGCACGAGTTGCGCTGCGTGAAGCCAGGAACTCAATCCCAACTGCACATTTGGTAGAACATTGTTGACTTACGGTGTTTGTTTTTTGTTAATTTGTGGGAACTCGACATGTGCAGATCGTTGGTCCTGCTTCGTGGAGAGAGAATCACTTGATTTGTGAGCCTTATGCACCCAGTGTTACGACCAGGGTAAACTCTCTCTGGGCCCACTTCCAATGTGTTTGAAGAAGCTTCAAGATTGAATTTTCAGATTGCAAGTGAGAATGCATTTGCAAAAAAATTTTGCTGCACAGTACTAACCAATTGTTCATAAGTGAGCGTGATCCACAGTGTTTTGGACAACACGGAGATCGACAGGCAGCCGTCCTCACACGTTGAACTATTGATAGGATCTTGTGCAAACAAATTGAATTTCATTTGGTGAAACAGTTTGGGAGAAGCTCGAGTCTCGCTGTTACGTGCGCAGCTTCGCTGAGCGGAAGCAGATCAGCTGTTTCTCGCGCGGTTTGTTTGCTCACAGTAATGAAGCCTGCCACGGATAATCTTCAGCAAACGATCAAAGTGACACTTGTGCTACAAGACGCACACATTAGGTGCCACTTTTATAGGTCGAACGAGAACCTTGTTCAAGTTGAAATTACATTTTTTCTTCGCATCGCCTCCCAAGGACGCT
>JAAUXT010087216.1_pt1 | contig 36176 bp, 44 predicted proteins | sample 7278171 | NCBI WGS metagenome assembly JAAUXT01 (sample SAMN14350112, study PRJNA611818) | marine sediment metagenome | isolation source: surface marine sediment (1.8m) | place: French Polynesia: Moorea | collected 2018-08 | reverse complement strand
GACCCCCCCTAGATTATCCACCCCACCCCCAACCCGCCCGTCCCAACGCGCCTCGCCGTTACACGCGTGCACTTCCCACGCCCCTACTCACCCCGGACGCAGCTCCACCCCTCCCCCCCCCCCGCCGCTCCTCACCCCGGACGCAGGAGGGAGGCCCCGGGCGGAAGCCGTCTTCCCCGCAGCGCAGCGTCGCCTCCCCGCGGGCGCCGTACCCGACGTCGCAGACGTACGTCACCGTCTCGTTGCAGCGGAAGCGACGACGCGGCGGGTCCCTCACCGCGTGCTCCACCTCCGCAGGGCCCACGCACACATCGGCTGAAAAACACAACAGCTCAGTCAAGACATAGAGCTGGTTAATAATGGATGAATGCGTCAAAAATTGCTTGCGTGTGCTTCGCGCTGGTGATCCAGCAGCCGTTGTTTTACACAGGCACACAATGTCTGACACATCCAGTGAGAACCAGCAACGATGGGTCAGTCATGTCACACGGGCAAGAAGGGAACGTTATCTTGAGACCTGAAGCCCTGTCAAGACTTGCAGGACTTGACCAGAATGCAACCCCAGTAAATCCTAGTGAGAGTTTCTCACTTTGATCAAATTTGACGAATTTCAGCCTGTTTTATGGACGCGGGCTGTGGGCCCCAGAATCCTCAAGAGTGACTCTGTACCAGAGCAGTTGGGTCTCCCTGACCAGGCGCCGGTGCTGAGGCAGGTGATGCTGCCTCCGCCGGTGAAGCACGCGTCGCACGTGTAGAGGATCTGCGCGTGCAGCGCGTACGGCAGCGCCTCCGCCCCGGCGCGGGAGGCGTGAGGGACCCGGGGAGGCTCCGGACACACGCTCGGACCTGCGGAGCGGGAAGTCAAGGTTCACGCATGATGGATAATGGTTCCTGCAGGTGAAATCACACAAGAACGTTTCGAGACCTTTCGTCGAGGCAAGAATTGTGTGATGGAACAGGAACGAATTTTGCAGTGTGTGAACTCACTTGAAACCGCACAAAGTTCACGTACTCGTACAAGAGGCTTTGTGACCGCAGATATGTTCAGCACAGTTCATACGCGTACAGACTGTGCTGCGTCTTCGTGGAACGTTGCAATCGTTGCACAGGCGTCTGTTTGAGATTTCCAGACACCACTGTTCTTGTGTATGATATCCAGAAAGAAGACCAGCGTCTGTCAGTTTTACACCTTCTGCGCACATCATCAGACAACTGTGCCAAGTTGAGCTTTACCAGCGCAAACCGGCCTCTCGCTCCATCGTTTGGTCGCCAGGCAGGTGACGGACCCGTTGCCGTAGTACGGAGGAACACAGGCGTAGTGCACGACGTCCCCGGTGTGATAGGGGTACTCGGCCCCGCTCCGTCTGGCGTGCGGCACTCCACCCGGCTCGGGACACGAGCCTGTGCAGTGAAACAATAACGTGGGGTTGCACAGTGGACCAGTCCTGAACAGTCACGACATAAGGGGTTTCCACATTGGTGACGCGCGGTCGTGTTCTTTGACGTCGGCGTCAAAATTTAACATTGAACCCAATGGTGGAATTTTGACGTCAGCCCCAGAAAACGACCGCGCGTCACTCAATGTGAAAAGCCCTGTACGAGTCAACCATGCAGAAATGTGGGGGAGACTGCAATGTTCAAGGGTTGCCTTGATCCGAACTTGAGACGCACTGGTTTACCTCTGCACGGCGCAACGCGTGTCGCATCGAGCAGATCTATGAGCAAATCACGGCCCATTCTTGAGCACACATTCGCAGTTCCCGACACACCGTTTCAGAAACAGGCTTCAAATTTTGGAACTCACCCGCGCTCGTGCAGTTGAGAGTGTCCCAGTCGAGTCCGGCGCCACACTTGGGACTGTGTCCGGACACCGTAATGAGCCACTGCACTGTCCGCTCCAGTTCCTCCTGCTTCAACCAGCACAGCTGGGAGCAGTCCCAGGGCCTCTCCTCCATCGCGCGGGGGTTACTCAGGGACAGGCTGAAGGGCCTGGGCAGCTCAGCGAAATATCCAGGGTCCAGGCGGGTGAGGTTGTTCCCGTAAAGCCAAAGCTTCTGCAGAGAGTAAAGGCCTATGAAGGCCTGTGGGTCTATGGAGGATATTCTGTTCTCAGTGAGGCTGAGGTCGGTCAGGTTGGAGAGGCCGTGGAACATGTTGCTGTAGAGGTGCGTCAGTTTGTTGTTGAGGAGCCTGAGCTGTGAGAGGGCGCGCAGACCGTCCCAGGCACCACGCTCCACCCTGGAGATGTTGTTGGAGGAGAGGAAGAGGATGGTGCAGCGAGACAGGCGACTGAATGCACCTGTGGAGAACGATTGTTGACGTTCTGGTGTGCGTGTGGGGTTTGTGTGTGTGCGTGTGTATGTGTGTGTGTGTGTTTGTAAATCCGCGCTTGTGTGTGCGCGCGTCACCTAGATTCACCTCTCCAGAGAAGCGTGTATTTTCTCTCGCAGCTGACACTGCTCGCATTGGAGACAACGCACAACTCGAAGGCACCAACTGCCACCACACACGCACCCTCCACACACCCGCACCCTCCACAGACACGCACATACACTACACACACGATAACACAAACGCACACATCAAAACACGGTCCTCTGAGTATATTTCTGAGTCAGAAATGTACCTGCAGGAATGACAGCAATGTTGTTGCCGTAGAGATAGAGCTCCAGTGTAGCGTCCGGCACGTCCCTGGGCACGGCGTCCAGGCCCCAGTAGATCCGGTGGAACACGCGCGTCGCCGGGTCGTAGTCGTCCCTGCACTGGGGCGACGTGCAGCCAGCCGTGACGCCCGGGAGCGGCAGCGCCACCAACAACACTGAAGAGAACAGGGAAGTCGTGCGTGCTTGGAAAAGCATCAGATTTTGTGCCAGGAGGACTCCTTGTGGCATTGTGGAATTGTCTCAGGAATTGTTCTCAGGAAAGAGAAACTGTTGAGAGAAGTTCTTCGAAGTTGGGTGGTCAGTGTCCACATGTTGCTGCCCTTGCGAATGATCGAAAGGAGGCATTTCGTGCCTGCACGTGAAGTTGATGGATGGCGTCCCTCGAGCGAACAACTGATGTACGATGTTTTCTGCACAGTACTCGTGCACCCCACCATGGAGATCAAGATGAGACGTATGTCAAGCTGACTTGTGCCCCATTCTGATGTTTGTCCTTGGACAGAATGTCTGCGACTTCGCCAACAGAAACGTACCTGCGATCGTTGCCATGGAGACCTGCATCACAGACGTACGTTCGTCTCCGTCTGTCGTCCAACGTGGATCGTGGTTCCTGGCTTTCGACACGTATTGTTTCACGAGAATCGTGATCGCAAATGGAAAAACCCAGAGACGGTGGCTGTGCCTGGTTTCTTTGGCATCAGAGTTGACATCACTCGTAAATAATGGTAAAAATAGCTGCAGATCTGAAGAGTGTCACGGGCTGTTGCGCCTCAGGGATTCCCATACAAATCGTTTGGGTTTTCACTCATCTTCGTTTTGGGGCAGCAAATCGAGTCCTTGTCACAAAGTGTGAGCCCGAGTCTCGTCCAGCACGGTTCGAAAGACAAAGGTTGTGGAAAAGTAAGACACGCCGGTTCACACACGGTAAAAAATCGTTCGCTCTGGTAAAAACTGTGGAACGTGCAAAAAGTAGAACAACTTGTGAATGTCCTTTTGCGTAAAGTGCGATGCAATACATACATGAACTCCGAGAACTGCTGCTACCAAACTACCAGAACACACAACATTAAGTAGAACCAACATCATCAGTTTTATTTGTTTTCTTACAGCAAAACGAACTGCTTGTGAGTTACGAAAAAAGACACATAACAGATCTACACCAAGTCAATTTCACAAATGGAACCTTGATGTGGTTCACTCCCTCGGCCCACAACAATTTCACAGAAAATTGGATCCTGGCACAAACATTTCCAAACACAAATATTGTCTAACAATGCCCCATCAGTCACCAGTTCACAAGTTCTCAGAATTGGACACTTTGAAACCACATCAGCCGTGAACAATGAGACAATGTCCTCACAGATGAATATGCCACCAGTTACCATCATAACATTCACTATTTTCTGCTCATTTTCTCCCTTGAGGACGTGGAGTTTTCCGACTGGCTTGTGTAATTCAGCCAATGACGTGGGTCTGTTCATCTCATGACAGGTTTCAGTCTCTCTGTCTTGAAGCACTCTGCTCAAATCTGCAACATGTGAGAAAATCATGATCAAATTTGTGGTCTCCTGTGGCCCCCTTCCTAAATACAATGTTTGCCCAAGAGCTTTTGAATAAGTGTTTTTGGAAATGCCAACAAAAAAATAATAAATAAACAAGTGATAAGTACCATCTGAATACATTTGGAATGAAAATATTTTCTCCACTTCAGGTTTGGTTGTAAATTTGTCCAAATAGATCATCTCATCAAACAACATTTCTGCATAAAGTCTGGCTCCTGTGTTGAAAGCTCCAATGGTAAAATTGTGCCTGTCATTTGGATTTATAGAATTTCTGGCCTTCATGTTGATGGTCTCCACCAAAGAGCCATTCACATAAAAATCCATCACACGGGAGTCCCATGTTATGACAACGTGGTACCAGACTGGCGAACAACAGGGTGTGCGATTGCTCTTCCATTTATCGGTCAAGGTTTTCATTCTTGCCCGAAGTCCTTCTGAGTTCACCTCGACATGGATACCTCCCTGACTGTCTGATGCAGAAGCTCCACTGCTGACTATTACAGCTGCAAAAACCAAACACATTCCCGTTTCATAAAGAGACAATGTTTGGGGTGAATGTAATGAGTCCTTGGGCCTGAAGATTAGTAATGTGCCGTATTATCCAAATCAGTTCGATTCGTGCTTTTGTACCCCTCTGATCTCAAGTACAAAATGTTTCATTCGTTTATCCCGACTTCAACAAAAGAAATATTCTCTGAAATTATGTCATTCAAAATTAGATTCTGACGAACGTACAATTGACACCAAGAGTTCTGGCACTGAATTTTGGTTTGTCTATCTTTCTTTCTGACTGTCCTTTAAATTTGAAGAAAAAACTTTCCATGATCTCCCCACTCATTTGACATGTTGAATGTTTGCGTGTTCACATGTGATGATGCACCTCCAGTTCAAAGCCAGAAGAACATGACAAACGCGACATTTTACGGATAACATCAGCCGGTTCTTTCCCTCACCATCATCATCTGAGGCATTCAGAGACAAGCCAGGCTTTATCCAAAATGACAGAGTGTATTCTGTGCAAGCATTCATATCGCCAAGACAATTGTTTCTGCAAAATACCAAAAAAGTCATTCCAGAAACTATCAAAATTTGCCTGGTTAGACAAAGGAATGACTTTAACCATTGTTGGTCATGTCAGAATGCTGCCTGGGAGTTTTTCTACTCACCTTTGATTCCCAAAGTCCACATACTGAGCGACTCCATCCAGAGACAGAGCCTGACCCTTGATGCCTGGAACCAGAACTGGAGAACCAACAGCTGTTCCATTCAACTGGGGTCCAATAACTTTTCTATCTTTGATCTCATCAAATGGGAAATAAATTATTTCTGTCAAAACTATTGGCAGAAGACATAACAGAATTTGTCGCTGTAGTTCTGTTCCCTTGTCCATCTTAGAAACAGACTTTACACAACCTGCAAAACACAAGCAAAGTACAATCTGGTGAAGAACTACAATGTGAAAGAAACTCAATGTCTTTCATCTGATTTACGCTCCCAAAGCAAACTTGTTGTTGTGTGCAGCCACCACATAAATGTTGGTTTGTTTTGCAGGCAAATGCAGAAATGCACCCAATAAAATAAGTTTTCTTACACCACAACACAACATTACGAAGAGTACTGCTTATTTTGCACCATCAGATTGAAGAAATATGATTGCCTACACATGTCCCTGAAAATTATACTTTCTCATCAGCTGAACAGAAAGGGATCAATGAGCCTCCTCATCGCACGAGACAGTGGTGAACTTCTGCAGCTGAATACAAATTCATCCCACTCAGACAAAGAGCTTGCAAATCCAAGAAAGATTCCACAGTTTAGGCCAAATTGGATATTGATCTGCTTCCAAGCATGTTAGAAATGTGTGATGAATTTTGCCAAATGTTTTGCCTCCTCACCATGAATTTTGTTTTGCTATTTGTTTTATGGCTCTGTCTCAGGGTTGGACCCCTGTATCAGGACCAGGTTCCCCACCTGCCCTGATGCAAAATTCAGCCAGAATTCACAGTTTTTCACAAGGTCATTTTCCACCCCAAGGTTTTAAGACAGATGCACTTGCAAAGCCTTCGTTTATCTGATTAGGTCAGGAATATGAGATTACCTGTCACACAGAGTTGCACAGAGAATGATTATTTTGTTGGCATGAGAGACAGGAGAATGTCTAAACTTTCATCCACCTGCATTGGTACAATATGTGGCACATTCCTGTGGATTTTGTTGGTTGGACAAGATGCCTCGGCCCCTCAGCAAAGATTTGTCCTGTCACAATATGTTCATCTGGTCCCATTTCCCTCACAACTCATTTTGATAATGCGATATTGAACTCAAAGCTCACAATTTTATTTTTACATTTTGTGTTCTCCATTCGAAGAGAATGCACACAGTGAAATCAGTTGAACGAACAGCATGATTTGTCAAAAACCTCTATGTGTCAACAACTGCTGGCATTCAGTCCCATGGTGTGCTCCTTATCCCTACGTTTTCTTCACAAGACCGCAAAGTGCGTTGACAATAACCACAGGACATGAGAAGGAGAGATCTGTTTCCCTGAGATGGTCCCTTAGGCTTACAACTTGTCATCAGTTGATGTCAACTTCGCTTCACATATTTGGCTCTGGAACTGACCACCCATCTGTCCCACAAGCACCTCACACAGCAACACCCCCATGCATAGGCATCTCCAGACACAAGAGAAAAACTTTAGACACACCAAAATTCTTCCTGGTGCATTGTCCACAACAACAATTGAAGCAAAAGAGCCCAAAGATCCAAAATCAATCCTCATCTTGACCATGAAATAGGTATACACATACTTTCGGTAGACACTGCATGCAGGTGCTTTGATTTCAGTTGCTACCATTTCGGTCACTTTTTCAAAAAGTGCCCTTCAATGGTGCAGCCTCATCAAATCACCTGAAAACAACATTTATTTATGTGAGTCTGTCTGGAAATAACAACAGTGCGGCTGTGTCATCCTGGGTAGATTCATCATCACGACAGTGTTCAATTTTGATGGACTTTCAAAGCACCCTGTCTGCCAAGGAACTTTGATTATTTGAGCCCAAAACGCTTGTTGCAAACTTTGATTATTTGAGCCCAAAACGCTTGTTGCAAACTTTGATTATTTGAGCTCAAAACGCTTGTTGCAAACTTTAAGTCGAGTGTGTCAAAGATGTCATGGCTGACTGCTTCTGGTTTCTTGATCGGTTCACCACGAGGACTCGCGGTTCATGGGGCAACAGGAACTTGGCAAGAGCCTGAAGTCCTGCCAGGTTGGGTGTCATCACTGCTCTCTGTCCTCACAGAAAGAACAGATCCTTGCAGGTACGGAAGCCTGAATACCAGCTCTTGCCTGTGATCACTGAGGAAGGTGCGGTATCCTGCATCCAATCTGGGACCACTGCGAATTGGATCGTTTGGTTTTTGACGCATATCGCTTCAGGGCAGCGAATCAAATCCTTGTCACAAAGTGAGCCCGAGTCTCGTCCAGCATGGTTTGAAAGACAAAGTAACACACGTCCTTTTGTGTGAAGTGCTTGCAACACATGTGTGAACTCCGACAACTGCTGCCACCAAACTATCAGAATACATGACATCAAGTAGAAATAAACATGATCATATTTTATTTGTTTTCTTATGGTAAAACTAACTGCTTCTGAGTCACCAAAAAACACATAATAGATCTACACCAAGTCAATTTCACAAATGGAACCTTGATGTGGTTCACTCCCTCGGCCCACAACAACTTCACAGAAAATGGGATCCAGGCACAAACATTTCCAAACACAACTATTGTCTAACAATGCCCCATCAGTCACTAGTTCACAAGTTCTCAGAATTGGACACTTTGAAACCACATCAGTTGTGAACAATGAGACAATATCCTCACAGATGAAGACATCATGAGTCTCTATCATAACATCCACCAGTTTCTGCTCATGTTCTCCCTTGAGTACATGGAGTTTTTCAACTGGCTTGTGTAATTCAGCAAGCGATGAAGGTCTGTTCATCTCATGACAGGTTTCAGCCTCTCTGTCTTGAAGCACTCTGCTCAAATCTGCAATATGTGAGAAAATCATGCTCAAATTTGTGGTCTCCTGTGGCCCCCTTCCTAATTCAATGTTTAGCCAAGAGCATTATTTTTGGAAATGCCAAAAAAGAACAAGTGACAAGTACCATCTGAATACATTTGGAATGAAAATATTTTCTCCACTTCGGGTTTAGTTACAAATTTGTCCAAATAGATCATCTCATCAAACAACATTTCTGCATATTTTTTGTCTCCAGTGTTGAAGGCTCCAACAGTAAAATGGTGCTTCTCATTGACAGGCTTTGGATCTCTGGAGTCCCCATCCCTTCTTTCCACCAAGGTGCTGTTGATGTAAAAATCCATGATTTCGGAGTCCCATGTAACGACAACATGGTGCCAGATTGGAGAACAGCAAGCTAGGGGTGTGTCATCGCTCTTCCATCTGTCGGTCCAGGTTTTTATTATCACCGCGATGCCCTCAGAGTTCATGTCAATGCCTCCCCTACTAGACTGTACAGATGATCCGCTGCTGACAATAACAGCTGCAAAATCAATGACATTTCCATTTCGCCTTTGGGGTGACTGTGCAGAGAACTGGGACTCTGTGAACCTGTCCATGTGTCAAGTGATGGCCACATGTTTCTGCTGGTTCTTTTGCTCACCTTCACCTGATGTTTTGTTCGTCAGAGACAAGCCAGGCATCATCCAAAATGACAGGGTGTATTCTGTGCAAACATTCATATCTCCAAGGCAATTATTTCTGCAAAACACCAAAAACTGTCAAACCATCACAATTTGCATAGCAAGACAAATATAACTTCACCTTTTGTTAGTGATATCACAGTGCTGCCAGGGAGTTAGTCTCCTCACCTTTGATTCCCAAAGTCCACGTACTGATCAACTCCATCCAGAGACAGAGCCTGACCCTTGATGCCTGGAACCAGAACTGGAGAATGCATAGCTGTTCCATTCAACTGGGGTCCAATCACTTTTCCACCACTGATCTTATCAAATGGGAAATACATTATTTCTGTGGAAACCAATGGCAGAAGTAAAAACAGAAGTTCTTGCTGCAGTACTTGTCCCTTGCCCATGTCACAAGCAGACCTCACACAATCTGCAAAATACAAGCAAAGTACAATCTGGTGAAGAACTACAATGTGAAAGAAACTCAATGTCTTTCATCTGATTTACGCTCCTAAAGCAAACTTGTTGGTGCATGTAGCCACCATGTAAACGTTGGTTTGTTTTGTAGGCAAATGCAGAAATGCACCCAATAAACAAGTTTTCTTACACCACAACACACAATACGAACAGCACTGCTCGTTTTGCACCATCAGATTGAAGAAAAACGATCGCCTAAATACATCCTTGAAAACTATACTTTCTCATCCGCCCAACAGAACGGGATCGATGAGGCTGATCTCACGGGACAGCGGCGAATTTCCACAGCTGAGTGGGCGCTTTGAGAACTGTTGGGGGGTGCGCAAATTCATCCCACTCAGACAAAGAGCTCGAGAATGCAAGAAAGATTCCACAGTTCGGGCCAAATTGGATGTCGAACTGCTTCCGTGCACCTTAGATATTGTGTTGAATTTTGCCAAATGTTGGACCTTCTCCCCGTGAATTTTGCTTTGCATTTTGTTCTCCATTCGAAGAAAATGCACACAGTAAAATCAGTTATACGATCGATACAACTTGCTTAAAAACTCATTATTTTGAACAACCACCGGCATTCAGTCCCAAAGTGTGTTCCATGTCCCTGAGTTTCCTTCATTTGAACCAACGCTGAAGTGCTGAAAGTTGCTGCATGTTACAAAACCGGAAGGAAATCAGAACGCGTATTGCATGAGATGTTCCCTTCGGTTTACAATTTTTCATCAGTTGATGTCAACTTAGCTTCACACATTTGGCCCTGGAACTGACCACCCATCTGTCCCACCCTGATCTCACACACCAACACCCCCACGCATAGGCATCTCCAGACACAAGAGTTGTTTACGTCTGCTCTATCCATTTCCAGATGACATTTTCTCCTCACAGGACATGAGTTCTGCTCGGGGTCAACAGTATGGATGAGATCGAGGTGGTGACAGCTGGAGACGTTCAATACAACCATTTCCAGGTTCACTATCCGCTTGTTGTCCCCTCTGACTATGTACAGCCTTCCATGTTCCTGGTGTCCACCACCAGATGGAGTCACATGGTAACAAGTGTTGGGATCTCCATCTTGAAGGATTCTGTTGAATTCTGCAAAAGCACGTGATTTTTCTCATGATTTGGTTTCAGAAATGTGCACTCAAACCGGTTTTGAACCCTCACCGGTCTCAAACACAATTAGACCATTGTGCAATGCCTGTACATTCTGAACAAGGGTCAGCAAAGACCACCTACCTTCCGTATACGATTGGAAGAGTCTCAGCACTTCAATGCTGCTCAAATTCTTGTTGAGAAAAATCATTTGGTCAAGGAACACCTGTGCATATCTCAGGAGCACGTGGTTGGGTTTTCCAAGCATAAAATTATCACGCATATTGTCTCCATTCATTGTTCTGCTGACAGCAGTGATGCTTCCAGCAACAGATCCATTGATGTACACTGTCAGGGTCTCGGAGTCCCAGGTCATCACCACGTGATACCACGCGTTGCTGCAGCAGCGCAGCGCTGGTGAAATCCACTTCTGATTCAAGGTGGAGGCTCTCAACACGAGTCCACCTGGCTCCACGTAGATGGCGATGCCTCCAACATTTTTGTTCAGTTGCGCTCCACTACTGACAATAAAGTCTGAAAATTTAAGGGTATTTTTTCAATTTTGAAGCCGAGGAGAGAATTCTCAATGATGCACTGAAAATCAGTTTTTTTCTTGTTATTTGTTTTGAAAGTATTTCTTACCCCTGTCATTCTTGTCACCTGTGTCTGCCATCAGTGATGCACTGACCATATTGGGCCCCGGTTTCATCCAGAAGGAAAATGTGTATCCCTCGCACACATTGAGGTCGCCGAAACATTGGTCCCTGAAAAACATGCATCAAGGTCGGGAAGAATTGAGGGAGTGTGTGTACAGCACAGGCAGCAGTTGGTTTGAGTGGAAAACTTAGGAACTCACCTCGTATTGCCAAAGTCCACAAACTGAGAGACTCCATCCAGAGACAGAGCCTGACCCCTGATGCCCGGAACCAGAACTGGAAAATTCATAGCTGTTCCATTCAACTGGGGTCCGATCACAACATTTCCCGCTATCTCATCGAAAGGGAAGTGCATGAACTCGGCGCAACATGCGATGGTCCATGCTGTGGTCACTCCCAGGACAGCGATGGCGCGTGCACAGATCATCGTGCTCTCTGTGACGAGTCTTCACCAGTGAGCTCCAGATCAGTGGACCTGTTTTACGTCAGGTGGGTGTCAGAGCCTTGAGAGTAAAAAATGTGCTGTTGCCACTGTTATTGCTACAAGCGTAACTTGACGCACCATTCTGCTTGTTCAAATGAGATAAATATTATTTTGCAAAGAACATTGACGTGTGTTTCTTGACATAAAACATAATGTTTTTGTCGCAAAACATAAATCCATGACTTTCTGCACAAGACGCGCATCGACGTCTGGTTCAAATACTCATCCCACAAGTTTACCCAATCGTTCTGTGTGACGGCTGAACAGAACTCTCTTCCAAATCGTTGAAAAAAATAACAGTTGATCTTGTCCAAACAAGAGTGGTACGGGTGCAATTTCTTCATGTGTTTGGGTGAGCAAACGAGATCCCCCAGCCACAGACACACAAATGAACAAACTTTTCCCACGTACCATTCCAAAATGAGGTCCAAAAATCTGGTCCCCCAGAACAAATCCACATCAACGTCCCGATTGGTGGTCAGATTAGATTATATATCTTGACGACATCCACAATGTTCCACAGGTTATAAATGCATCTTGTGTCAGTGGTGAATCCAGGAACGCTCCGAGCGTCTGGAGCCTCCAAGCCAGAAAGAAAATCTGCAGCTCAACGTACACGCAAGACACATGCCACTTTCATGTTCCTGTCTCAACAATGTCAAACTTTAATCTTGCATTGATGTGCATCTGTTTGTCAAAAACACGCCGTGACATCGTTGGATTCATCATTGACAGTGTTCAATTCTGAACGTTCAAAGAACCCAATTCACCCACGACGCAACCTTTGGCCGTTGGTCTGGTTGAACTGAACAGCACGTGAAGACAGCAATGCCGTTTTGCACGTTGAAAATGATTGACTCTTCTGTGTTTTGTTTGTTTCAACTGCTGTTGTGGGACGGACCTTCCGTTGTTGTTTGAGGACCCCAGAAGCTGGAGAACCTCAATTCTACCAACATACGAAAGACTTTCGAACTTGTGGCGAAACTTCAGGCGCAAAGGGATTTGTCAGGTGACTCAGTGGGTCCCTCACCGGCTGAAGGTCAGCTAGATCTCATCAATGTCATATCTGTGCGAGAAGGATCGTGGTTTGTTGCGATGCGTCACAAACGTTGCAGCCACCAGAAACATAGGGTGTGTGACAACAAACGATCGTGTTTTCAACGGAGAAGCCACAACAGTTGTGGCGCCACTGCTCAACTCTGTGGCTTCCGTTTGGAAAGTTTCAATTGTTTTTTTCCAACTGATGTTTTCAGTTGACGTCAGAGAAGGCCTTTTGGTGTTTCGAACAACAATGTCTGCCTTTCAAGCTGTTTTGCAGGCCCTGTTTTGAGCTCTCCATGTCCGCATCCATGGCAAATGAGGAGCAAGTTCCAGGGTTCAGTCCAGGGTCCTCGAACTCAATCTAGTAAGCGAGGATTTCTCCCGTCCGGCCAAGATCACTGCCCAAAGTGCAAGGCTCTACCGCGGACAACATCACTTCCACTTCGTTCGCCCCAGAAACACTGGAAAACATTGCGCATCAAAGAGAGATAGACAGAGATAAAAAGAGAGAGAGAGAGAGAGAGACAGACAGACAGACAGACAGACAGACAGACAGACAGACAGACAGACAGACAGTCAGTCAAACACACACACACACAGACAGACAGACACACACACACACACACACACACACACACACTGCTTTGGGAACGCTTTCTATTCTCTCGCTGTCATTCCGAAACAATGAACAACCTGGGTTTTGGACAAAAACGCCTTTCCGAGCTGCTGAAAATTTCAAATGCTTCTGCCAATCAACTTTTTGTTGTTTCAAAAGGAGAGACAGGCGCCCGCTTCAGTTCCACTGGACCTTTGTTTCAGAATCCCAGTAAGTGTGTCCCAGTGAGCGTGGCAACCTGCGCACGTGCTGCGTTGACAGCGAACGGAACAAGCACCGGCTGCGCTGCTTGAAACGATAAATTGCTGGAAAATGTGGTTCACCACAGGCTGCGAAGTGGATGCTGAGGAAGAGCACAGTCACGCACACTTTCTTGGAATTTGGGTCAGGACAGCGCGGTCAGTTGGTGTCTGAGGGAGGGACATCTGTGAAACACGGATTTCTGATGCGTGTTCAGTGGTTCGCTGGGTCTGTTGGCCCAGAACAGTAGTGCAACACCAGAGTCAGGGTGCAAGTCTTCGAGCCTTTATGTTGGCCCTGATACCATTTGATATCGCGCGTCGCTTGTCTCTTGCCTCGGAAAAAAATTGTCTGCAGTCTTTGAACGTTTGCTTTCCATTGATGATTCCCACTTCACCTGAGAGATGTCATGAGCAAGTTGTTTGGGTGTTGCCTGTCAGACTCCCAAAGAAAGGAGGGGTAAGTCAGGAGAGGAAGTTTGAGCTTCTGGCTTTTGGCATTGTTGACAATTGTGCTTGAGCTGTCACAATTAGAATCGACCCCTTTCAGGGGGTCGGGCCTTCGGAGCAAATCTTGGATCAGCCTCTGTGACCTCGCATCGTGCGCACACCCGGCATGACAGATTTCCCCAGAGACAAGCGAAACGTGCGTTTGCCCGCTCTGCGACACCTATGGTAAACTCAAACTGAGAATGAAGTCCATTTCGCTTGATGGAGTTTCAAGACATGAGTAGATCTTGTGGAAGTGGGGAAGCGGAGAATCAAGAAAAATAGCTCCATGGAGCTCCCGGTGATTTGAGAAACGCAGTGACCCAAACACAGCAACCTTTAACACAGTGACCTAAACACAGTAACATGACACAGATAAGCAGATATACAAATTATCAATTTCAACAAATATTCCTCTATTTTTAGCACTCAAAATGCAGCCAAATCTGTCCAAATTATTAGTAAATTGAAACTTCTCACCTGATTGCACATAAAGGTTGCCAAAATCTTTGCCAAATAACTTTCCTAAAATCCCAAATAAGTACCCAAACTTTGACCCTTCCTAAAAACATGTAAACATTTTTGAAAATCAAGAATCAAACACAACTATTCAAACACCCATATGAAAAAAACACCATTTCATCAAAAATTTTTGAGTTTGTCGCTAAAGTACAGGAAGAAATCGCGCTGAAGTACCGACTGGTTGAATTAGACTGTTGTCATGTCAATTTTTGTCTCTGCACTGATTGATCTCTAACATGGTTGAAGATGTTGTTGACATTGTCCGATGAGTCGACATGTGTTTGCAGTAATAAACATGTTGTTAGTTTGGTCGCAATCGTCTGTTTTGTGTCGACTGCGAGTGCGAGTTCTCTGAACGCGCACAAGAACGTGAGAGCGCGAGCGGCAACCGCTGGGTCACTGAGAATGGGTCACTCAAAAGTTGAGCTCCCAAACAGCGCAACCTCCTCATATCACCTAAAAGACGAGCACATGTCTATTGTCGCACGACCAGGAAAGCTGGCGCCTCTTCAGCCCAGACAAAACGACCTCAATATGCCTCGCAGTCTGGCACAAAGCGGTGTTCAAATGTCTGAAGGTCAAGTTGAAAGTTGGATTCTGGGTGCAAGCTGCCTGAGCTATACTCCGGATCCGCTTCAGATCTCAGTGGACGGGTGACGCTGCAGATAAGGTTTGTCCCAGTGCAGGTCAGAGAGACGCTGGGCTGGGTGAAGTGCATCAACATGCAACGACACCGCGTCACCAGGTGTCGCCACGTCAGCAACATGGGATCACGGGACCGCGGGAGCAGCTTCGTCCTGACCCAATCTCCTCACGGGCTTTCATGACGGCCCCTGGGCTTCCGGTGTGTGAAAAGGATGTCGCCGCGCAAGTGAAAAATGGATGCGGCTGCCGCAGAGGCGTTTCCTGTGGACATAGCCTCGTTAGGGGTAGTCCGCTTGTTGTTGTGGGATACAGGACAGGAAAGTAGTCTGTGTTGACTTGTTTGCCCACGGGAACGTCACAAGGTAGGGCAGAAATGACGTGTTTCCGCCTTTCATTACTTGCATCCAATCAGGAGGAACGAAGTCAAGGTCTCATAAAGTTTGCAGTTCTAAGCCAAACAGCAAGATAGGCAAAGAGCAAGAGAAGTAGCGCAATGAGGAAACGTCACAATTTGCGCGCAGCAGAGTTTTGCGCAACGATGCAGCGGACGAGGCGTTGCAATTGCTGAAAACAGTTGTGCAACAGAGAATCTGGTAGCAGAGTTGGGCAACTTATTCATTGGCAACCGAGCTGTGTTCCCTGAATGGAGCTGGAGTACGTGGGAGCGCTGCACCCTCTGAACGCCTCGGAGGGCGGCGGCGCCGGGGGGCGGGACGCCGCGGCCGGGGCGGGGCGGCTCGGGGCGGGCAACGTCGTGTACGTGGCGGTGCTGTGCACCGCCATCCTCGTCGGGACGACCGGGAACCTGCTCGTGCTCGGCTCGCTCGTCGTCGAGAAGGTCAGTAAAGTGGTTTTCAGATTAATGACGCGGGAAACAATTTTGACGTCGGCGTCAAAATTTCACTTTCAACCCAATTGCGGGATATTTGACGTCACTGCAGAAAACGACCTCGCGTCAGCCAGTGTGACAACCCGTAAAGTCTCACCACCGCTCTTTTTCGAAATTAGGAGAGAAAAGTAGACTCTACTTTTTCGTCAGGGGAACAGGCACGCTGCGGACTCGGGAAGGGTTTTGTTCGGTGGAATGAAATGACAAGGCAAGAGTCGGGTCTGACCATTTTTGGTTGGAACCTGGAATGTTGGGACCTGAAACAAATTCACAGCACACCCCGTTTGGTGTGTAAGCGTGTCAGGCCAGCCACATCCCTCCGGTGAGGCCTGCCTCGCACACAGAGGCACAGGACTATGATGTCCTATCACGCAGGAAAGATCATTCTCCTCACCATCACAAGTTGAAGATCCACTCACTCGGCGACCAGCTGAGAAGCCTGTGTGAGTAAGATGACGCAGTAAAACTGTTTTCACAGCACGAGGTTACAGATCATTGGGGTCAGAACCTGAACCTGAGGGAGAAGCGACCCACCCTTCACAATTTTCTCACATAAAAAAATAGATCCATGGAACTCGCGTGATTTGCGACCCCATTTTGCCTAAAGGTCAAAAGTCCCAGGCAAGAGCAAAATTGGAACACTGCCAGATCACAAACAAGCTATTTTGATTAATTTCCTTCCTGGCACCTTATCCTTGACTGAGAACAAATCTACAAACCAAATATGAACACAATTGAGTACTATTTTCATAGAGAAAGTGCTGTAGACATACTTTTGGAAGAGGATGCCTGTAGTGTTCGTGCTCGACCGGTACCCGGCGGTGCAAATCACTAAAAGTCAAAGCAGCAACAGAACAAAATCAAACCAAAACATCCATATCCACCTCCAGACCCGTTGTCTCTCAGTGCTGTGGCCACGCCCTGTTGTCCCGTCACACAGAAGGTTCCGTCAGTTCTCTGTTTGCGTCGCGTCTTCAGAAGCTGCGCACGAACGCGAACCTCTTCATCTGGAACCTCGCCGTGGCCGACCTCCTCATCACAGCCGTCATCAACCCGTTCAGCATCGTCGGTCAGTCTCTCCGTCTCTCTCACTGTCTGTCTTTCTGATCTCTTCAAAGTGTGTGCGTATAGATTTGTGTGTGGGTGCGCGTTAGAGTCCGTGTGCAGGGGTTTTCGTCCGTTTTGTTGACGCTCGCGTCAAATTGAAGCTGACGTATTTGTTTCACTGTTGACGTCGACTCTTTGTGAAAAACGTTTTCGTGTGTATGTGTGTGTGTGTGTGTGTGTGTGTGTACATGGAAGATGGTCCAAATGCTCCCAAGAAGACGATGCTTCAAACCGGACAAATCCCGAGTTCCTCCGTGACTGACCCCAAGTCTCTGGTCGCATCAGGGTTGGTGGCGGGACGGCGCTGGTTCGAGCGGCGCCCTCTGCTGTGCACCACTGTCGGCTCCATCTGCATGATGACCTGTGCGCTGTCGCTCCTCGCCATCACCAACATCGCCGTCAACAGATACGTGCACATCTGCCACGGAGAGCCCGTGAGTTCCTCCTGACTAAACACGTGACTCGTGGGTGTTGACTCAGTGCAAGGGTAAAGTGTATCCAGGACCCCATACCCACAGGCCCCATCATTCCTGGGTCCACTGTAGGATGCAAATCATCCTCCGCGTACAACCACATGAACAAAAAGCGAAGCAAGAGAAGACGATGTCAATGACTCCGCAATCAAATCCTGAGTCCACAAGGGATGTGCGTGGGGTGGACGATCATGAAATTGTCCTGCCAGTTTGACACCAATGGCTTTGACGCCTTGAGCTGCTATTCCTGTGGTCCATCCAGAACAACAATATTTCCAATGCAGACGTACTCGCGGCTCTACTCGAAGCGGAACACCGTGGTCGCCTGCGTGCTCATCTGGACGGTCTCTGGGTTACTGCAGGTCCCCGCCCTGTGGGATCTCTTCGCCTACAGGTGGGACTGACGCCAGGCGGGCGTGGCCTCTCCAGCAAAGAAGCGGTTTTCACACGGGTGACGCGCGGTCGTTATTTTTACGTCGATATCAAAATTTAACATTGAACCAATGGTGCAATTTCTGACGTCAGCCCAGAAAAAGACAGCGCGTCACCCAATGTCCAAACCCCTATTCACGGGTGCAGAGGCCAAACCAAAGTTCGCGCTGAAGCGAATTTGAGGAATTTGTACATAGATCTGGACATTCCAGCGCTGACTGAAAAAAAAATTGTACCTCATCACATCAGACGAAAGCAGCCGATGTTGTATTGAGTGTCAGGGTTTCCCTTGACGCGCTTCTGTTCTTCTTGTTCTCAGATACGACGGTTCGATCATGGCGTGTCTGTGGGACCGGCTACACACGCGTCTCTATATGCACAGCATGGTGGTGACGACGGCTGTGGGCACCGCAGTCATCGTCTGCTTCTGCTACGTGCAGATCTACAGATTCGCACGCAGGACCAGGAAAAGTGTGAGTGTGTCCAGGGGCAGATGCCAGTCCAAGGGCAGGTGCAGGGTCCAGGGTTTATGGGTGGACGCAAGACCCAAATGAGGATCCAAGGTAAGGACGAGTGATGCCTCCCAGGCAATGGAACACCGGCGACGGGAAAAGGTCAAACTGGTGTGTTGTGTGTGTTCACGTCCACGGGCAAACAGAGGAGTGAGGTGCAAGGGACCTGAGGTACGTCACTGACAGTACCCTGCATTCAGCAAAACACAAAACCCAGCCAACATGCATTGTGTACAATTCCAACCCTGATTACGTGTGTTTGGGTTTCTGCGCAGGTTCGGAGAACGTGCAGCCGCAGCTCGGAGCGAGAGCGCGACGAGTCGATGAGACTGGCTCGAACCATCGCCATCATCTGCGTCATCTTCTTCGTGTGCTGGGTCCCGTACGTCCTGATCGCGGTCAGTCGAGAAGGATCCGCAGAACCAAGGCCCCATTCCGCCATCTTTTTACTGTTTGGGCACCCCACCATCTAGCAACCATGGAACGCCGAAAAATGCAGCACAGTGCAGTGTGCTGCAGTGTTTGTTTGTCGGGGTCACAGTGCCATGGGTCCACGTTCATCTCAATGAGAATATCGCTTGCAAATACGATAGTTTGTCGCGAAAGTTTTTTTCCGCGGCGTCTTCCAATCATGCTGAACGAACTTTTACGATTTCTTTCAAGTCAATCGGAAACACACAACTGAGCTCTTAATGTACAAACAAATGTTGGTGTCTGTTGGCTGTTGGGAAAAGACAGAATCAGAAGCAGAAATTAGTGTTTCGAATCGGAGGGTAATGAACACCATTCTCATTGGAGCATTGTGCCCACTCTCCCAACCTTGCCTCTTTGGATTTCTTCTTGTTCCTGGAACTGAAAAAGAAACTGAAAGGACAGGTGTCCAAAGACATGAGAGGCATGCATTGTGCAGTACATTTTCTCGTGAGACAGATTGGGGCATTGACTTTGGACAGCTTCAGAAAGATAATATCTTAACCTTTTGAATTCCACTTTGTTCAGCATGCTCACTCCTGTGTTCTGTTTTCATCCTTGTCTTCAAACTGGTATGAAATGGTCAAACAGACGTGCCACAAAATTGTGAAGTTCCATTCTCTTTGCCAAACTCAAAGCACAATGCATGAATGCACCGCAGACACAACATTTGCGACCAGCCTCGTATGTTGTGTTCCATTGTGATCCCTGAGGGTTTGGTTCCGAACACCAGCTCTCTCTCCACCAAGTCACGTGGCTTGCCCCCATTGGTGTTGAAGAACTGCGCCTTCTGATTTGGTGCTTTATAAGAAGTTTTGCACACGGTTGGACAGGTGGCGGACCGGCAGGACGAGTTGCCTCCCCTCGTGCACCTCTGGTCACTGACGTTCGCTCACGCCAACTCGTGCATCAACTGCTTCGTGTACGCCATCACCAACAAGCGCTTCAGGTGCGTCAATCTGGGCCTGGCTCAATGGTGCGAGATATCCTGGAGGGCGGGCGCGCAAGGAGTGAATCCCCCAGTCAAGTCCAGAGCAAATGGGACCACCTCTTGGGAGTAGTTTGTTGTGGAGGAGAGGTGGATGCTTGGCTCCTGGACCCACCTGTTAGTCACACATAAAATTCACCTGCAACGTTGATAAAAAGTGTTTCAAGATGAGGGAATTTGATGGGGACCCCAGGTCTTTCTTCTATTAAGGGTTTTCACGTTGGTGACGCGCGCGTCAAAAAATTGACGCCCGCGTCAAAAATTTGTGATCGGTCTAGACCAATAATTTGACGCTCTCCATTGGGCGTCATGTTGAATTTTGATGCGCGCGTCAAAAATTCTGACGCCGCCCAACTGCTCGTCACCAACGTGAAAACCCCTATTTCTTGGGGCACAGGTATGTCCCCCTTCCTCATGCTGTTGTGCTGTTTACATTTCTGCAGGGCGGCGTACCTTCGCCTGCTGCTCATCGACCGGTTCATGACCCCGAGGAAGAGCGAGAACGAGTACCCTGGAGCCGAGTCGGCTGGGTCGAGGACGGGACGGGCGGTGCACGGTGTCGTCGCCCCGCTCGAGTCGCAGAGGGTGTCCCAGCGCAGGGCGTGGGCGGGGGCGTGGGCGGGGACGCGGACGGGGACGGGGCCGGAGACGGGCGCGTGGGCGGGGGCGGGGGCGGGGGCGGAGGCGGAGACGGCGGGGATGATGCCGGCGGCGGGGCAGGCGGGGGAGGACGGCGCCTTCTCCGTGTCACAGCGTGTGGCCCTGCGTGAGGTGGGCGACGTGGAGGCTGCGGCCACAGCGGCAGAGACGATGGGGCTGGGCGTGGCTGGGGTCGGGTCGGGACGGGCGGCAGAAAACCACGTGGTGTCTCCCGTCTCTCAGTGCAGCTCTGAGCAGACCCTGCTGCCATCGCACGATGACAACCACATCTGAAGAGGACCTCACTGGAATCGGCTCACTCGAGGATCTCGCGTCTCTCCAATGGGTCACGTGAGGCAAATAGGGGTGAAATGTCTCAGGCCTCCAGCGTTCTCCTCGAATCTTTCCGAGTTTGTCTTGGCACTTCGTGTGTCTGCAAAAACCTGCAGATGGTTGTTGCCTCAAAGAATGTTGGTGTTTTCACAAAACATCTGGCTAGTGACCCGATGGCCAACCTGACATGACAAAGAACGTCATGCGGAAAAATGTTGTCAAGGTGAAAAATAGTCAAGCAATGTCATGATTTGTGGATTGAAGACACGAGTTCACTGTGTCTGTGGGGACAGAGAGTGTCTGCAAAAGCAGAATGGGCAGGGATGTTGGTGACAAGACATGAGTCCACCAGACCAGCTGGTTGTGCATCGTTGTGCAAACCGGCGCGTCAAGCATGCAGTGTCAGTTTGAATGAAATGAAAGGGCTGAATTTGGAGCAACTTCACAAACACGCAAATATGGAATTGAATGTCCTGTTTGGAACCACGAGAATCTTGGCCGAGAGTTCACCAAAGGACAACAGGCTCAAACTGACGGGGACGTTTGTGGTTATTTGCTGAACATAATGTTTTGTTACTGAAAATGATTGACCCGTGAGTAGGACTGGCAAAGTGTGAGAAATGTTTCTTTCATGTTTTCAGTAACTTCTCTTTGTTGTGTTTCAGTCAAACGTTAGAAGGGGAAAATGGGAGGAAAATAGTTACAAAGGAAGAGATATTTCAAACTCGACTGGGTTTGGCTGCTTTCTGAAGTGACGATTTTCTACTGTTTTTTTCTTTGTGATTGTGTCAAAACATTTGTGGAAACAAAAAAGAAACTGCTGAGCCTTTTCTGTGTTTTTTTTTCAAGCACAGAAAGAAACGTTCTGCAATTGTTCATTCCTGTCCGTATTGTTGTTGAAAACAGTTTTCTTTTGAGGCTGAAACTTCCTTTGAAAGTCACATCATAAATCCAAAGTAAAGATAAGAAGATTGCAACTGAGAATTCACAAATGTCAATGGACACAGAAAGAACAACATTGGATTTGTTTATCTCTGGTTTTGAAACAATGGAAAGTGCAACAGAAAACAACACTCCAAGCCACAAGACACACGCTGAAATGGTGATGAAGCACATTTTCATTGCTGTGTTGGGCAACAGGTCTGAGCAGGAAACATACCAAGGAACCTCAGCATGACCTTTTGTCACGCTGGAAACAAAACAGCAAAGATGATCATCATTCGTTTCAAGAATCTCGAGCACAAAATTATGGTCAAATGCGCTTGCTTCAAGAGAACAAAGTTCATTGTGGTACAGAGAACGTGTTTCCAATTTGTGGGCATTACCCAATACATCACGAGGAAAGGCATCAAGAAAATTGTAAGATATATTCAAGTATTTTAATGATTGCAAGCCTGCAAAAACCTCTGATTTCAACTCTGTTATTGATTCCTACTCAATTGTATGTCCATCATGAAGGGACTTTTGTTGTGGCAAATTGATTTGACTGTGCTGAAAATATTATTCGTCATATTTAATGCCACCACGTTCTTTGTGGGTGACAGATCACACGTGATGACAATGCTCAAGTCAACAAGAGAATAAAATACAACATCAAGTAAATTTTTAAGACATAAGATTCAACAGAAACATTGAGCAAAGCAATGACATGGATACCTGCAAAGGCCTCATTGAGAGAGATACTGACACTCCTGCAAAAGACAGAAACCAAAAGACAGTTGCATCCAGGTGGGCACTGCTTTTCCTTCAGGCTACAAATCAACTCATCATCCCCAAGTGAACAATTTTTGTTCTCATCACACACTGTAGAAATTTCAGTGCCTAAAGTTTGCTCACTGATACATTTGAACTTGCAACTGTAAGTCAGACAACTTTGTTCATATGCTCATTTTGGATAGTCCCATTTTTTATCACAAACATACTCCTGTGGTATGCAATAATAGTTTGGACACTTGAACACAAAAAGAATTATTCAAACTCCATACAGTTTTCAAGATGAGCTCCTTTTGTGCACGCCATCATACGGAAAGAGTCACTCAACTGGTAAGAGCACAGTTGAGACACATTGAAGCACTTGGAATGTCCAAGCAAGCAGGGTATTTGGATGAGTTCCTCACAGCTTGTTTTGAAAAGAAGGAAGTATTTCAGCAAAGGTTCGTCTTTGCCCACCATCCCACAAATCATTTGCCGTCGGTGACTGTGTTGTGTTCTCTTCACTGTTGTACTCCGTTATCTTCTTTGTGACCTTTTTGAATAATTCAAGAAAATCTTTCCAATTCTTCCAGGACATTTGAATGCCGTACCTCTTGAAACTGAGGGAAGAGAAACAAAAGGTGACAACACAGGCAGAAAGAACAGAAAACGGCAAATAGATCTATTTTGTTGTGCACTTTGGCAGCAACAATATGAACAGACAAAATTAAATTTGAAAGGTTTCTGTCGAAAGAACAAGGTTCGTTTTGTACGAGAAGACTCTACGTGCAATTTAGAAAACGAGAAAACGGCAAAACAACTGCCTTGAAATGTCAAACTTTTCTGATTTGTTGGAAACACGAGAAATATTTTTCTTTTGAATTTTAAATCTCTTTTCGAGGCAAAGCCTGAACTGTCATCTCCCCACTTTGAGAACAAACGATTGCGCGGCTTCAGTTCTCCTGTCGAAGCAGCGCTGTTTACCCCTGGAGCAGCAGAGCCGATGCAGCTGCAGGTTGAAGCATGATGTTGGGAGGTTTTTGTGGATGGGAGGCTGCATCGCAGACACGAAGCAACGCCCGTTCAGCAATCTGTGTTGGGACGCCTTTTGTGTGTTGCCTTCATCCGAATTTGTCATTGCTGTGAGTTGCTTGAACACAAAAGGGGACACCTGCGAACAGGCACTTCAGAGCACTTTATTCTCCTGTTTTGCTTTGTTGTTGTGGACTGAAAAACCAACTTCAAAGAAACCCAGAGTGTTGCTTTATCTGAACGAGTGCAGAAACAAACTTTTTGAAAGACAAGGACAGAATCAGCACGCAAAGCCACATTTAACCCCTAAATTGGAGATAAAAGCAAAAATGGCTTTGAGGATTGTGCATAGATCTGCTGGAACGTGTATGTGTACAAGTGAACCTGAAACACATCAGTCATTCGCTGGAACTGGGTTGATACTCAGGATTTGGCACTCACAAGAAAAACGACACTCACCTTGACTTTGGAGCACCTATCAGCGATCACAGGAAACACGCGGGAATTACAAAATTTGATACTTCCTCAAAAGGATAATTATTCTTTCAAAAGGGGCTATTTCAAAGAAACAAAATGGCTTTGAGGACTGTGCATGGATCTGCTGGAACTTGTATGAGTACAAGTGAACCTGAAACACATCAGTCATTCGCTGGAACTGGGTAGATACTCAGGATTTGACACAAGAAAAACGAAACTCACCATGACTTTGGAGCACCTGTCAGCGATCACAGGAAAAACGCGGGAATTACAAAATTTGATACTTCCCCAAAAGGAGGATTATTCTTTCAAAGGGGCTATTTCTGCAAGATCAGTGAGTCTGTGGGATCGGAGATGGGATTCATTTCCACGATGATCAGTTCATTGCGTGTATTGTTGAGTCAGTCCATGAGGTCACTTTCATTTTCGAGACAGCGAATGGGAAACAGTTGTCTCAAAATGACTTGCGGTCCCTACTGCGCAGCAGGCGAGGAGTACACTGCATAACGGAGTGAACGCTTCGCAAGTGCGGATTTTGAAGTGCGTATTTGACGACGTCTGCACCAGATGGAGCTGGAGGTGCTGGAGGGGGCGGCGGGGCGGAACGCCTCCCCCGGGGCGGCGGCGGGCGGCGGCGGCGGCGGGTGGCGCTGGGAGGACCACCGTGACGTCTCCGTGCCCTTCCTCGTCGTCATCTCGGCGCTCACGGCGCTCGGAATCGGAGGAAACATCCTCGTGCTCGGATCGCTCATCATACACAAGGTCAGTCAGGCAAACGTTTTGCATATCATGGAGAATTCCGGATTTTGGTCAATGAAGGATTTGATGCCCTCAGAAGACCATCCAAGAAAGAAAATTTTGCTTGTGAAAACGACAGATGACCTCCCAACCAAAGTCACCCAAGGTATTTGAGACAAAACTTTCTAAAAAGGAACAGGTGACCTGACCTTGGTACGAGTCAGACGAGAAGATGACCTGAAAATGTTCAGGCTCCTCACGCGGGGGGCCAAAACAACGCAAACAGGCGGCTGCTGCCTTTGCTCTCACGCCTGTTTTCATTTGTGTCGAAGCTGGAGGTTGGTTTCCTCACCTCAGGGTCTGGACTGGGGTTACTACAGACTCCGACTCTTGTCCGAACTCAAGCACCACATATATTTCGTCAGGCTGTTGTTGCATATTTCTGGTTCCTCCCCGGGTGTTGCAGGGTCTGCGCACCTACGGGAATCTGCTGCTCGCGAACCTCGCCATCGCAGACCTCGTCGTGTCCGGATTCATCAACATCTTCAGCATCCTGGGTGCGTCTGTCTGTCTGTCTGTCTGTCTGTCTGACTGACTGTCCATCTGGCTCTGTCTGTGTGTGTGTATGTGTGTGTGTGTGTGTGTGTGTCTGTCTGTCTGTCTCTTCACACCACTTTTTCTCGCTTCTCTCCCGCTCTATCCCTCTTCACTTCTCTCCTCTTGCTTCTTGAGCTCTCTCGTTCTCGCTGTTGTCTCTCAGTCTGTCGGAAAATGCTGTCTGTGCATTCACACTGATTTTTTGCTTGTCAGTTTGCTCGACTGTGTTCTCGCTGTAGGGACGCTGCTGGGCCCGGAGTGGTTCGAGTCCCGGCTGGGCTTGTGTCGCGCCATCGCCTTCATCTGCACCGTCGCGTGCATCGTCTCCATGCTGACCATCATCATGGTCACCGTCAACAGATACGTCCACATCTGCCACCCCAAACACGTGAGTCACACTACGGAGGTTCAGCAAAGACGTCCGCTCCTTTTCCGACGTGCCCCAATTGCCACATTGGTGACGCAGAAACCATTTGGTCACTTGTCATTGGCTCTCAGGGTGTCTTTGGAAACCTGGTTTGGTGTCTATGTCACCTCTCTGGCAATTGGGGCACCGCACGTGTGAAATTTTGGGCGTGCTGACCCTCGCCACTGTGCGTTGGGGTATTGAGAACTCTTGGATCAGTGACTGAGAGAATCCACGCGCCAAACCCTGTCATCTTTTCACCCCATTGTGTTTTCCTTTCGTACCACAAAGAACAAAGTTCGTCAAACGCATTGTCCCCTGTGTGTGAGATCGATCAAATGTGACCCGTGAAAGCCTGAGAATGACTTCATAGTCTTGCCGACAAAACGCACCAAATGATCCAGATTCAATCGGCGCCACGTAAATTGACAATGGCACGACACTGAGGTCGTCTTCTTTTGGCGCTTTCAACCGTCAACCCTTTTCACATCCTGCGCCAAATTTTCCTGAAGAGTTCTTTGCAGCTGAACGCCTCACTTCCAGACTTGAATTACGATTCTGAACAGCCCTGTCACACGGATGCAAAGCCGTTTTCGCACCTTCCACTTGTGCTGCATTCACTCACAATCTGCAGATTTCAGCTCTGGTGAAACCGGAGATTCTGGCTGTCTCCTTGTCTCGGATATCGCAAACAATCCACGTTCGTTTTGTCTGACAAATTGCAACTCATTTCAAGGAAAAACAAACATAACTTTCAGGTTTCCATTTCAAAGCACAAAACGAAAAGGGAAATCTTACAAGACCATACAATTTGTTTCGTGGGGAGTTTGCACTCGACGAACCCCATAAATGCAAGGTTTGCAAGTGTCGCGCGCTTCAACCAACTTTGGCAAGACTTGTGCAAGGAAAAAAACTCACGCTGCGACACAGCACAGTGTTTTTGCCGAGTCTTAGATTTCAAGTTCTGCGTATAACACAATGGGTTTGTTTTGTCTTGTTCTGATCTTGCTTCTGAAGGAAGGAAGCGCAAGGCACAAGATCCTGTTTCGCTCTCAGTGTTTCGACAGGGAAATTGAACTCGAGCGAACAGAAATGTGCCTCGTGCTGCTTCAGCAGTGACGCTGAGTCTTGTCTCTGCAGTCAAATAGAAGTGATCTCCTTTTGTGAACATTCATTGAATGTCGGGGGACAAAACATTGTTGGTCGGGAAAATCCAAGGTCACAAAAATCATCATTGTTGCATTGATGAAGGAGGTCAAAGTGGGGTGGAGCTGAGGTCGTGTCTTTTTATCCTCACAAGGTCCCATTCATCAGTGGGAGAGGAATCCTGATGACGTCATCAGAAATGTGACGTCTCACGAACACGCCCCACGCACACGGCGCACCGCACGACTAAGGTACCTGCAGGTCGCTGTATCTCTCGAATCACTGCAGATTTACCTGCGGATCTACACGAAGACGAAGACGCTGCTGTACTGCGCTGCCATCTGGGTGGTCACGTGCCTCATGCAGATCCCGGCCTTCTTTGGCCTCGCCGACTACTGGTGAGGGGGGGGGGCGTGGGACCCGGGCGGGAAGAGCCCCACCCTGAATGGGAATCAGACTTACAAAGTAATGGCCCTGGAAGTACCCAGACGATTCTCAAGGCTGTGTTTATTCTTGGCGAGGTTTCTCTTGGTGCTGCATTGATCTGTCGTTTCATACACGACCCACAGTTTGTCTGTGTTTCAAGTGCACCATCAGCAACTCATGAATCAACCCAGACATGTCTGGGACAACAATTAACACTTCTCCTCTCGTCTGTTGGTCTCTCTCTGTGTCTCTCATTCTCTCTCTTCTGTCTCGCACTGTCTGTCTGTCTGTCTCTCCCTCTCCCTCTCCCTCTCTCTCTCTCTCTCTCTCTTTCTGTCTCTCTCTCTCTCCTACCCCTCTTCTCTTCGCTCCCCGCAGGTTTGACGCGAAGACTCAGAGTTGTCTGTGGGACCGGCTGCACGACCGGCTCTACCTGCACGTCATCATGGGCTCGTCCGAGGTGCTCACCGGGTTCTGCGTGCTCCTCTGCTATCTCCTCATCTTCCTCTTCGTCCGCAAGACGCGCAACAAGGTCAGGAACAGCTCAGGCCATGGGGTTTTCAGGTCGTCTAGGACCATTCAACATTGTTGCTCAACTTGTCAGAAATCAGGCCAAACAGGAAGGTTGGAGCTTCCCGACCACGTCTGGATATCACGTTCGGTGAACCTCACGAGGAGGCGCTGCGTTTCCTCTTCAACATAAGACACAAGCTCTTGACCCAGTGTGAGGTCCGTACCGTTTCAAGCAGCCGTCAGGCCTGGGTGCCACACCTTCTCTTGTCCAGCGCACAAGCAGGAGCAACACAGCTGCAAATGTGCCTGGCCCACAGTCACCTCATCCACCCAATAAAGAAACACGAGATTCACTTGACAGCGCTCGGCTGCAGCACACTCGAAAGCTTTCCGCGTGCTTACATAGCGAGGCAAGTCTCACTGGAAACGTGCGCAGATACAGGAATCCCTCAGCGCTTTGATCAAGACAGCCATGCAATGTCATCGTTGTCAACAGTTGGAGCAATAACGGCTTCCAGATCGTGTTACTGCTTGACGGTTGTCGCGTGCGCCTTTCCAACCTCAGATCCATTCGCTTCATACGAAGCGGCCACGACGTCTGTCTTGGAGTCAGTGAGCAGACCGTGGCTGATCCCCCACCGGTCCACGAAGCCACCGGACTGGGTCTCTTGAGCCCCACAGACTCGTTTGGCTTGTTTGCCCCAGTGCAATTTTTCAGAAACTTTTTTTGAAGTTCGAATTTGCCCACAAGGTTTGAGTCCCCTTGATCTGGATCTGGTGGAGGATCCATTGACCTTGCACTGCAGTTGGGACGGTCCTGTCTGTGTGTTTGCTGAGTGTGGACGAGTCAACAGCCCACAGAACAAAAGCTGAACACACAATCGTCTGTTGGGTGCTACCACTGAGATGATAGTTGCCTTGAATCACAAGGAAACGTGGAAACATTTACTTTTTCTGTTCCAAATGAGTTTTGAACAATCTTTGTCAACGAATTGTGTGCAAACTCAAGAAATCGATCAGAAATAGGATCCAATGAGGGAATTCGTTCAGTGAACGTAAATTCCCCGGTGTCACCTCATCCCAGATTTCGTTGTGCGCATACGAGGGAAGTCCACGATCTGACGGTTTTTGTCCAATATTTCTGGGTTGCCTCGGCTGATTTGAACCAAATTGAAGACAGTTGATCATCACAATGTTGCCATTGGATCCCACAGCACAAACAGTGTATTCAGGTCAATCCTGCCGATCAGAATGACCTTGAACTGTGATCTGTTCAATTGTTTTGGCGGAGAGGCGGCACAAATGGTTTGACATGGCTTTTTTATTTAAAGTTTTGAGTCATTTAGCAACTGTTTTCTTGCTGTCCGTGTTCGTGATCCCTCTTGAAGATCGTGTTGAGCAGAGGGCGGTCATCAAATTTTTAGTCAAGGAAGGGCGTAGCCCAATTCAGTGTTGGAGGCGACTGCAACAGGTGCATGGGGCGAGCTGCATGTCCAAGAACAGGGTTAGAGTTTGGCACCACCGGTACAGAAATGGTTGGACAGAGACCAAAGACCAAAAGAGGAGTGGAAGACCCAAGTCAGTGCGAGTACCAGCAACCATACAAAGAGTCCAGACTGCCATCAATGCTGACAGGCGTTCAACAATGCGAGGTCTGTCTGAGGATCTTGCCATCAGCAAAAGCAGCTTGCACAACATTGTGCGGAAGGACTTGAAGTTGAGCAAACTTGCCCCGAAATTTATTCCAAAAGACTTGACTCAGCAGCAAAAGGACACAAGGAAGGAAGTCAGCCAGTCCAACATCGACAAAATCCGTGATGACCCCACCCTCCTGCAAAGAATTGTGACCTGTGATGAGTCTTGGGTGTCGGTTTTTGAAGTGGAAACTAAACAGGCAACAAGTGAGTGGCATCCCAAGGGATCAATTCTTGAGCAACCACGCAAGGCTTTGCGCCAAAGATCTGAAAGGAAGTCGATGATGACAGCTTTCTTTGACTGACAAGGTGTGATTCATGTCAAGTTCAAGCCACCTGGAGTTCATGTCACTGCAGAAACTTATTGCCACACCCTCAGGAGGATGAAGGAGAGTCTGAGAAAGAAGAGACCACATCTTTGGGCTTTGGACCAGGATGGACAGAGAAGCTTTCTTTTGCATCATGACAATGCATCACCGCACACGGCCGACGACACCCTTGAACTCCTTCAAACCAGCAACATCACAGTCTTAGAACACCCACCATATTCTCTGGATTTGGCACCATGTGATTATTTTTTATTTCCAAGGATGAAAAGTGATTTGAGAGGTGTCAGATTCAGGAATTTGCCAGACTTGGAGCAAGGTGTGTGGTGCGCTCTGAGAGCCATTCCCCGTCAGGATTTTGCGGCTGCTGTCGACAGTTTGGCCACAAGATGGATGAAGTCTGTCAAGGCCAATGGCAAATACTTTGAGGGGAAACATCTGGCCATTGACCCTGAGCAAGATCATGGAATTATGTTTGAAACGGACAGTGAATTTGAGGACTGAAGTGACTGTTTTGTTGGTGTTCATGTTGCGCATTTTGTTCCGCCGAATGTGTTCTGTTATCTACTTTGGGTCTCTGTTTTGACCCTTTTACAATTTTGTTGGCATGGCATTTTAGTTTACAATGCATGGCATTTGGTCAAAACATTCCATTTTTGAAATAAAGTTTGACCGTTGATCGCAAGAAACCCGAAATATTGGACAAAAACCGTCAGATCGTGGACTTCCCTCGTAACTCATTCTGGATACGGAATATACAGAAACTCGCCCCATCCCTCCGTCGTCCCCTGTTTCGTATATACATCACACAGGTAGACACGCTGCATCACACAACACTGCACACACACACACACACACACACACAGAGACTCAGTCGCCCCTCGTTGGTCCGTCACACACCCAACTCTGCCTGTCTGTCTGTCTGTTTGTCTCTCTGTCTCTCTCTCACCTTATCCTCTCTCACAGATCAGGTGCAGTTGCCTCCCTCTCTCACTCATGTCCAGAGTATTCTGTCCCCCTCCTCGGATTCAGAATTCCCTCCTCTCTCTCCCCTCAGGTGCAGAGTTCTCGCAGCGCTCAGCGGGAGCGCGACGACTCCCTGAAGCTCGTGCGCACCATTCTCGTCATCTTCCTGCTCTTCTTCTTCACCTGGGGCTTCTACACCGTCATCTCCGTGAGCGAACCACGTTTTGCGTTGTGGACCCAGATTCACGCGCTGTGTGTGTCTGTCACACGTTGCGTCAAAGCCTGTGAGCGCTGGCTGGAACACGGCTCACTGGACAATGCTGAGAATTCTGCAGTCCTTGAGGAAACATACTGATGAAGAGTCGTTTGTGGTCCTTCAGCGACGTCTCCACAACACAAGCGTAACATGTTGTGTACATTCAACCTGGCACACCAGTCAGGCCAGTTGTTGTGTCCACCTTGACTCACAAAGAGTAGCTGAAGCCAAGCAAAGCGCCTGTGCTCAGACTGCCATTTCTGTTGCAGCTGGGTGACCGCGCGGACCGCCTCTCGCAGCCCGTGCACCTCTGGGCCATCACGGTGGCGCATGCCAACTCCTCCTTCAACCCGATCGTCTACGCCGCCACCAACCAGCACTTCAGGTAAATCTGTGAGGCCCACAGTATACCCCGAGACTTCTGATGTTGCCGGCTGCAACAGCTATGATTGGGTGTTGGTCCAGTTCTTGAACGTGCAGTCTGTGCTCGATGCTCCCTCTCCAGTGCTGCCACGGTCCCAGGCCAACCTCATGTGACGTTGGACTCCTCAGTGCAGATTGCAGTCAGTTCCCGAAGGTCATCTCTATTTGTGCCCCTGACCACAAAAGATGCAAAGCTCACCGAGTGCGGTTTTCCCAGGGTGGCGTACATGCGGCTGCTGCTGATAGACCGCTGCGTGGCGCGGTGGCGCCGCCGCCGGGAGGGAGACGCCGCCGACGCCAACGACGCCTCCTCGAGGAGCGGCGCCTCCACCGACAAGTTCGTGCACATGTGATGGAGCTGCGTGCGCTGCATCAGCAGAAAAAGACAGACGAAGAGCAAGAGCCACGACAACGGTGAAATTTGTTTGAGCTGCAAGTGCTGCGGGTGATACAAGTGCCGGAATTGCAGAAGTGGGATGAGTTGGATACCATAGCTTGTCCAGGCTCCGAAAGGAACCAATTGTGATAGAGTGTGTCTGTGATGTGGAAAGCTGGACTCTGCAGTTTGGCGCCAGGACGTCAACCACGCTCGCCTGGGTCCAGATCACCTGAAGATGAGGCGACACGAACAGCGAAGCTGTCTCAAGAAGTGCAGACTCTTGGGACGCGATTGTCTGCAGAACCATTTGTTGCGCATTGAAGCTCAGGCGACACTGTGGATGCAAAAGAGTAAATGAATCCTGTGTCTCACAAATGGACGAGTTGTGACCAGGGACTCAACAATATTCTCGAACCCGGTGATTTTGCTCAACAAGGTGACTTTTGCCATTTAGGTGTCCATTTAATTTTTTGTTTTTGTACCACCTCATTTGACACAATGATCACTACTGTTTTTTAACTTTATGAATTCACCGCAGTCACGGCGCATTCACACTGCGGGTTGACGAGGGAGGTCGTTGTGTGCGTCCGCCACTTGTCTGTACGGTGGTATCTGTGGCCCAGAACCGACAGAAAATGCCGGATCTCTCCACTGTCAGGGTCAGCAAGCCAAGGTCAGACCATGCAGTGGTCACACACGCCGCCAAGGTGAACATTCTCTCCAGTGACAACGCGAGACACAAACGACTGTCCAATCTTGCGGTTCGTTTGGTCTTGAGCGAAAAGCACGAGGAAAATTCAGTTCTATAAAAATTTGGTCGTTTCCAAACACCAACTGTCAGTTGGGTAGACTACACCGATCCGTCCCCAAGTTTGTTTGCTCGACTCCCTGATGATGCCCCTCCACCCAGCAGCTGGTGTCATGAAGACGTGCGAGAACAACGGTCGCATTTCAGAGAAAGGCCGAATGCGTGTAGGTCTGAAATAACAAAGAAAGAAATGCCTGGTTTGTTACGAGTTTTGAGGGGTGAGTTTGTGGCTTCTTCACCGGATCTGCTGAGCAATAGGAACAACCGAGACACCAACGGGCAGAGCAGGACCGGGCTGAAAAAGGTTGGGCCTGTGGGGTTTTGTCTGTACACAAACTGCGGTTCAAACTCAAATTTTATTTTGAAACTTGGCACAATTTTGGAAGTACCACAAATTGTGTTCAATCATCGCAAAGAATACCAAAGTTCCGAAACCGAGAAAAACAATTATTTCGAGTCAAGAGAATGCAAATTTTGCAAAAAAGTTTGAATTCCTCTTGACACTTGAAACAGTGAGTCGTTTTGTTCGCAAGCAAACTCCGCTTGGTGGATCCATGATGTTCTCAGACTGGACATCTGATTTTTAGGTCTGGAAAGAAGTCAGCCACTTCCTTCATGTATTGTTTGGTGCTGCTCACCTCTCAACCGTGGCTGACCATGATGGCTGAGGGAGCCTGCACTGACAAAGAGAAATGCCGAAATGAGTACACAGCTCAGAAGGAGTTCTACATGATATACTGGGGGCTCACTGAGGTTCCTCGTGACATCCCTGAATACGCGGAGCAAGTTCATCTCAGTCACAACAGCATCTCCAAACTGCCACACAAAGCATTTTTCATGACAATTCCATCAAAGATGGTCTGGAATTCTCCCCTCGACAGATGCAAGGAGCTCAACCTGCAACACAACCAGATATCCATAATCACACCCGGGGCTTTTGAGAGACTTTACAGCCTGGAATGTCTCTATTTGTACAATAATAGGATGAAAAGCTTGGAAGCAAGGACATTTCTCACCTGGAGTCCCCCTTCAACCCACAAGCTGTATCTGCAAAGAAGTAAAATTTCTTCCCTTGCCCCCAACACATTTCAAGGGATGGAAAAAGTTTATTATTTGTATCTTGAGTTTAACTCCATTTCAGTTTTACCACCAAAGGTGTTCAAAGGTCTTTCAGGATGTTGCAGGCTTCATCTGGAACACAATAGAATTTCATCTCTTCAATACGGTTCTTTCTATGGACTCCGAACTGTACACTATGTCATCTTACATCACAACCAAATTTCATGCCTCAGAGATAAGGTTTTCAAGCACATTTGGCTGTGTTGCCAGCTGGACTTGAGTCACAACCAAATTGCCCACATTGAGACAGAATCATTCACTGAACTCCACAAGCTCAAACATCTTCTTTTGCACAACAACCAAATTGTTCACATTTCTTGTGACACCTTCACGGATCTCGTGTCACTAAAAATTCTCACTCTCTTCAACAATTTACTTCACTTGAGTGACATAGCCTCCTGTAGTCGCGTTGCTGTTTCAATATCAGCTCTGAACAGCTCCGCCGTTTCTCCAGATGTGCCTTGGGCATGTACATCTGAGTGCCCCAAACTGCGAATGAAATTCGGTTGGAGAAGGAGTGTTTTTCCAGTGTGCTTGGGACAAAATAATCCACTTTGTTCAAGCAGGAACACATTTCTGGGGAAGTATGCTGGTAAGAATTTTACGCCTCATCCAAAGAAAATATGAAAACTTGGAAACGTTGTGAACTTTGCTGTGGCTTTTTTCTCGGCAGGCCAGACCACGGAGGCTCCAGCTTCTGCTGAAACAGTGACAACTGAGCCAGTCGTCTACGGTGAGTTTTCAAGCCAAAGGGTCACAGATGGTGCACCATACATGGCTGCTGTCCCAAATCCGTACCACTGTGTAAGTGTTTCTGTGGTCAAAGATAACTGTGACATGGCCAAACAAGACAAAGGCGTGACAAACAAAAACAAAAACAAAAGAATCGAGTCAGCCAAACACCTGCAGCGTGCGAACTGCTCACCGTCCAGTCCTCGAGTGTTCTTACCTCTCTGACATGCGCATGGGTGTGATAATCTCTGTTGCCTTTCTTCAGTCGAATCATCGTCACTCGAAAACGCTACATCAGAGAACACCTCAGAACTCAAGGAAGATGGTGGAGATGGTGAGCAAAAAACACTGTCGTTTTCTTGTAACGGACTCTGAGTCTGGCAGAAGAAATGACAATTGCCCATCTGCACGCACATGTTTCGAACAAATTTGTACAATTTTCGAGAATCTCCAGGTGGCCACTGGGAATTTTTGTCCGAAGTCTGCAGTTCTTGCAAACTCTATCCGTCTGACTTCGTCTTTCTGAAAAACTTCCAGTAACTTGTTTTTGCGCTGTGTGAACAGCAGAACAGAACGCCCCAGCCTCACTGCTGTTCACTGAACCCTACTTTTGCAGAAACTCTCGTGTGGGTTGGAGTCACAATACCAGGCCTCATGCTCCTGGTGGTGTTCAGCCCCTTGGTGGGAGCAGTGGTGTATGTGAGGTTGGTACCTGTCAGACAATGTTGTGGAATATCTTACAAATTCACACCATGTGAAAGAAGTTTGAACCCAGATTCTTGTTATGATTCACTCACCATGTGCAAAACTTTTCACACTTTTCGTCTCCACTTTCAGGCAAAAGGGTCTTGGAAAAGAAGCAGAGCTGAAGCTAACAGAGGCCTGACCCTGAACAGAAAATTAAAAAGTGCTTGTGGAGTCAAGACTTCCTCGGTGACCAGAAAACTAAGCACAGCACGGAAACTATTTGTTGATTTCTCTTGAAGTCGATGAGACATTCAAGAAGTAAGAAATGAATAAATGTTCGAACGTGAACGAAGGAAAATTACTTCTGACTTTCTGCTCATTCTTCAAGCTTGTGGAGTAACCATGGGGAAAGCAGAAAGCGCTTCTACGCGATTGGCATTGAGGTGGCACTGCAATCCACCTTGGCCGAGAGCGCAGCCACGCTGGCTGGCAGCACATGTCCCACTGTCTCGACGTCTGGCCAGCATAGGCCCTACCTGTGGGCCTGACGTGCCCATGAGGGGTCCAGTAGAGAGAGAGAGAGGAAGAGAGAGAGACAGAGAGAGACAAAGAGAGACAGCAACAGAGAGAGAGAGAGAGAGAGAGAGAGAGAGAGAGAGAGAGAGAGAGAGAGAGAGAGAGAGAGAGAGAGAGAGAGAGAGAGAGAGAGAGAGAGAACAAG
>JAAUXT010027597.1_pt1 | contig 36189 bp, 30 predicted proteins | sample 7278171 | NCBI WGS metagenome assembly JAAUXT01 (sample SAMN14350112, study PRJNA611818) | marine sediment metagenome | isolation source: surface marine sediment (1.8m) | place: French Polynesia: Moorea | collected 2018-08 | reverse complement strand
CCACATTTCTAAATTTGAACTTTTTAACCTAAAGAACCCCAAAATTCAAAGTTCCTGAAATCCTTCCTGGTGCATTATCCCCAACCTCAATTGAACTAAAAGAGCCCAAAAGATCCAACATTGATCCTCATTTGACTATGAAACAGGTGTACACATGCTTTTGGAAGACCCTGCCTATAGGTAATTTGATTTCACTTGCTCCGATTTCGCTCGCTTTTTCCAAAAGCTCACAAATCGGACCAAGCTCCTCAAATCACCTAAAAATCTAGAGGAACCTACCCAACATCCTCGGTTGACACTGTATTGTTTTTCGACACAGCGAATCGCTTTGAAAATTGGAACTTTTATTGAATGCAGTGTACCTAGAAAGGTAGAATACATTTTCCTCTTGACTCTTTTCATTTGCAATACAACTTCAAGCCAGGATTTTGAGTTTGGATTCCAATTCAATTTAAAATGTAAGTCGCTGTGAATTATAGGAGAGTTCAATCTTCGAGTGAAGTGCACATTATTCATTGGAAACTTTTGCCTGATTACATATTGTCCTTGCGGAATGAGTCTGAACCAGACGCTAGCAAAAGATCTATACTTTGATCTCAAGTATTTGTTGTAAAGTGGGAGCGCAGATGAGGCTCTCACAGACATTTTTGCTTCAAATGAAATTTGATAACCAGGTGAAAATATGTTCAGTCCAAGATAAAATGAGCACAGCACATCTCTGTTTGGGAGCAACCAGTGTCTAACCACTGAGTGGTTATTAAAAGGTGCTTTCTGTTCAGCAAGTGCATTACTTTGAATGAGTTGTATTGTTGTACATGCATTGCTTGAGAGAGAAAAAGGAGGGAAATCACCATGCAACAGATCACTGATGCGAAAGTCAACATTTGACATCTTTGTGACAGATGCCAAATAATTAGACACCTCAATTTTTGAACGATGTTTTGCAAATTCTTCATAATTGAAATCAAACAAGTGCAAAACACTTGATATGCATGGACATATGAAAACTGGTCTGCAGGCAGTTTGTGTGATGATTACCTCACTATTTATTGCACTAAGATGTCCATACCAGAAGAGGTAAAGGCTCAGTGAAGAATTTTGTGAGTAATATCTTCTCATTTGAACATATCTTTTTGTGTCTGATTCACAGAGCAAAGTGTGCTCAAAATAGGTGTTGTTGAATACTTCTGCACCAAATAAGCCACCAAATTGGCAGCTTTTGTGTTCTTTTCCAATGTATTCAAATTTTAAGACAGAGATATTCACTTGCTTGTTTTCTTGACTTTCAAAATGTAAGAAACATACTGCTGATGTGCACTTGTAGTTTGGAAGGAAGTAGAGCACAGGTTCATGGTCCAGCAAAACTGTCTGTTCTGTAAAGTTCCTTTGATGAGAACAATATGTCAAAGGAGGTATCCAGAATGAAAAGTTGAAGTATTTCACGTCCAGCTGAATCAATGATTGAAATGTTGAGGATCTACAGTTAGTCTCACAAGCAACAAAAGATTGTGAATCAGTATCTGGTCCATCATAAACAACAACACTACACCTATCAGACAGAACTTTTTTGAAGACAATTGTGTGTATTTTCTCAACTTGAACCAGATACATATGCTCTACAGATGTGTTCACAATTAAAATTGAAGAGTATGGTTTTGTGCAGTTGATTCTGTTGTGTTCCACTTGCAGAGTTTGAATCAAGTTCTTGTCCAGTACCATAAATGTGCTGTTGAGTATAAAAATTGAATGTGTCTTTGTGATCAGTTTGATGAAAATGCTACCAAATGGAGGAAACAAGCTAAATCTGCTATGTGTGTGGCAAAATATGTACATTTCTTCATTAGATTGCACAGCAAACTTTGTTTTGTTGCACAAAACTGGAAAAGAATCAAGAAACAAGTAATCAACAGAATAATTTAGAGAAAACTTGTGGTTCAAACATATTTTCCAAGTGAAGTCATTCGCAAATATAAACTGGCACCCCATTTGTGCATTTTTCACCTTTACAATATCTTGGCTTTGAGGTGGAATCTCTTTGATGTGCCCAGTTGCACCTTTGACCACCATAAACCTGTCAGTTGATTTTACGCAGAAAAGAGTAACTTTTTGAGGTGGTCTGTTTGGTCTGTAAAAATTAATTCTGCTTGTCTTGCAGAACAATTTTGATTTGCTGAGCAGTTTTACCTTGAAATCCATCAAAGTTGAGTCGATTAGTTGGCACAATTTACTTTGAATAAACTTCTGAACATAACTGAACCACACTTTCGGAGACATTTTTCCTTCAGTGTGACGAAATGCTATCTTTGTTTCTGACAAAGTACAGATTGAGACAAAAGTGAAGGAAATGAGAGGAAAAATTGAACGAAAAGTCAAGATGTGCTTCATTGGGATGTATCCTTTTTATATTTCTTTGTTGTGCTTGTTTTTGAAACATCAATCTGCAAGAACTTTTTGCAAAATATCACAATTCATACAGCGAAGATGCTCAAAGTGAGTTTACCAAACACTTACTTTCTGAAAGATTCTTCTTTCTCATGCTTTGTTTGATCAGATTCAGCAATATATGACAAATTTGTTTTCATATGTACGTTTCAAAAATTCCTTTCTGGGAAGCAGTACAGGTGTGTTGTTTCTTTGTGTGTTCTATTTTCAATGGAGATAGTTTGATTTTTGCAGTTCATTATTTCTCTGCAGAAAGTCACAAAAGATGCAGATATTTCTTTTGAGTTTTCAGGTTATTGAGCAGAAGCTACAATGAAAAGTGATGAACACCTGGAATATTGGAGTTTTCCAAAAAACTACAGGCTAATTAGTGACACTGGCTGTTGTTTTCTTTGTACTTACTGAAAAAGAATCTTCATTTTAGAAGTAATTAGAAACCTTGACCCATTCAGTAAACTTTCTGAAAATAACCTGTTGAGCAAAACATGATAGTTTGAAAATTGACTTTTTCAAGAATACAAAGCACTTTATGCCTCAAAACAGTTCAACAATATTTATGTAATATTTATCTGGAGGGTCAGATGCAGTCCATCAACAACATTTAGGGCCTTATTCAAGGCCATCTCATAGTCAGAATTTGGTGGGCCAACAAATTTAGTGGAGCACTTGTGTGAAAAAAGCCAAGGTCAAAGCAAGTTGATTTCCCCCCATTTTGATTGTTTGTTCGACAGTGTGCTTCAGTTGTGTTCAGAAGTTTATTCAAAATATATTGAGGCAACTATTATTCGTTCTTCGGAAATTGAAAAGACAACTATCAGCTATGTCAATATTGCCAAAACTTGTCCTTTTGTTGCTCCAAACCTTCACCAGCAAATGCACGTGGAAGAAGCATTTTCGCCGTTTTGTGTGTGTGAGTGTGTGTGTGAGTGTGTGTGTGTGTGTGTGTGAGTGTGTGTGTGAGTGTGTGTGTGCGTGTGTGTGTGTGTGAGTGTGTGTGTGAGTGTGTGTGTGTGTGTACACGCTTGTTCTGTGAACCTCGTCCACACTGTGCGTGTTTGGAACATGAAGGCTACAAAGACAATTTTTCAGATTATTCCTACACTCTGCTTTGTAATATGAACACTCTCCCAGCAGTAAGGGACACAAAATTTACAGTGTGAGGAATCCAATGAAGTTTTCAGACATTTCTTCAAAGTTTTGAGGACATTGAGTTTGTCACACACATCCTTTGGCAGCTGCAAGTAACAAAGGCAGCATTACAGTTCTAACCAGAACCCATCTACATCTACAAAGCAGTAAAACAACAGTATTTGTCAGCAGTCAGCGCCAGGTTCCTACAGAGGCTGGGGGCACACAGAGCGTCGAGTCGAATATTTTGACCATGAATGACGTGTCATTAAGACCTACATTGACACTCAAACACATCATGTTGATTTTCACAAAGCACATGTTGAGTGTTGTTGCTAAACACAGAGCAAATGGCAACCAGAACAAGAATCCAGAACAGAACCAACCAAAGTTGTGCAATCCATGCCTGGGCTCAGCTGTTGGGAACCAGGATGAGGTCATAATACTGTGGGGTGCCCCTGACTTCCATGGCCAGGGAGTGGGGCGACCATACCCTCAAAAGACAAATTAGTGAAGTACAGGTGATGTTCTCGTGGACCCATCTGCAACAGGCTATACTCATCCAGTGAGGGTCTCATCTGAACATCCTGTTGTGTTGCAATGCACTAGTGTTTGAATCGAAGAAATACACACAGTCAAAAAAATCTTTCATTTCAAAACTTATTTTTGGGTGCAGTGTGGGCATGTCAATCTTTGGTTGGGATTGTGTTGGTCCAAATACCTTTCACGCTGGTTCAATGATTTCAAATTATTTCAATCAAAAACCGACAAGAGAATGTGTCCAGCACTGAAACCTTGATGTGGATTGTACTGTTGCTGGGACAGAGAAATTGTACCGCAGCTTTGTTGTTGATGTGCAACATACCACACACCAACAGTCATAAGAACACAAAACACAAGAATGTGAGTCGTACACACAAGCAGAGCCACCTTCCAGGGTCTAGTCCCGCCAAATGTTCAGCCAAATATTCAAACTCATTGGAATGTGCAGCAATTTCATACGGACTTAAAGCTAAATGTTTTGCACTGAGCACAAATGATGTTTGTACTTTTCTCTGTTTGGTATTGATTTTAGAGGCTTTGAATAAAACGAAAACACATTCTTTGTTGTGGCTTTTCTGATGAATTTGCATGTAAAATTTGCAAGAAACTGTTGCATTTCTCATTTTGTTGTCTAGTCTTCCATTTTTTGTTCGCTACACTCTCAGCCAGAGTTCATGCTGAAACTTTACAGTGGCCCAGGTTTCAGAGAATCTACTTTTGTGGGCTTTTTCACACAAAGGGTTGATATTTCCAGCACAAGTGTGAATCCAATCAGAAGTAAAATAAGTGAATATTCTGCCATTTTGAGAAAATTAAACAGAGAGACATCTGGACCTTCAGGCACTGAACCCATGTTTATGTAAATTGATTTGGTGAGATTCATCATTGCAACAAAACAAAGGAGGCACAGTGAGAAAGTCTCAACTAAGTTGGATAGTCTGTGGAGAAAAGGCTGCTTGTAAATGTGGTGTGTCAGAAAAACCATGCAAAGAATGCAACAGACAGATAAGTGGAAAAATGGGTTTGGAATCAAAACTGTGGCACCTAAAAGAAGTCTTCGGAAAATCATAACGGACTCCCAGTAAAGTGCAATCCCATCTGTTTCCCTGTAAGGACCCTGCAAGGCACCAATAATCTCTTCAATAACATCACTATTCTTGTTCTTTACCAGATTTTTGGACTCACCCTTTCGTAAAAACCTTATTGTCCACAAGCACAGAAAGAGCAAGGGAATTATGCAACTGGTAAAGAACTGATTTTTTGTGATCAATTTTTGCTGGAGCAATTTTGGTCCCCAAATCAATATTACAGGAAAGGGAATTACATAAATCCAGATAAACACAACAGCAGCAATTTGCCATCCAGTAAGACAATTCACAGTTCCATCATACCACCATACTCTTTCATGTCTAACTGTGACACATGTCACACACATAAATGCAACATTAGTGAACCCTGAATATGTGTACTTTGCAATTTCAATAAAGCCTGTTGAAAACCTTGAGTTGATTACACTAAATGAACCATTGTGCTTTTTCATGCAACTTTTAAGTACTGGTATTTTTGTCATACAGGTTAGTACCAAAACAACAACAGCCCAGCTTATGAAAATACCAAATAAAAAATTCAATGTGAAAGCCATTTTTGAAACAGAATTTAGTTGCTTTATGGGACACAAACTCAGGGAATAAGACGACAACTCAAAACTGAGTAATAATTCAGTGTATGTTTTAACATTGGCTGCATCATCTGAGCCAGTGATGTTGGTTTCCAGATTCAGAGACAATTTCATCACAGCTGCAGCCTGGACAAAATAGATAAAAATTTCAAAATATCCTTTGTCTATATTCTCGTCATTTTCGAACCAGCCAGAAGTTTTATGCCTTTTTGGAGTGATTTTTCTCAGACATTGCGCAGGAATATTCATGATGTCTTCCTTGAATGTGTACCAAAGCATATATCCAGTTACTGAAACAATGCTTATAATCCAAAACCAAGAAGCATTGCATTTTGTGTCATGAACACAATCATTTGACAAAATTGACAAAGTGTATCCTTCCTTGCATGCACCACACAAATAGCCCATTCTGTGTCCTGAGCATGTGTCATAACTGACACAAGGGCTCGATCCACTGCCTTCACAACACAAACCAGAAGGGCATTGCAGAAATTGAATTTCATTGTTTTGTCTCAAACCCCAAAAGTTTGGCTTTGATTTTATGATAGACCCTGAGCAGTCCCCACCATATGGACATGAAAGACAACTCGAAACCTCAGATTGAGTAGTTTGATCCACAGCTTTCACATTCAGGTCACCAGGTGAAAATGACACATTGTATATTCCATCTGTAGCCACATAAAATGAAGGTGTACAAGCTACACAAGTAGACACGTACTTCTGCAAGACTTTGTTGCCAGTACTTGGTGAAATTCTAAAATGAATTGATTGTGACAATTTATGCCCTGGCAAGCACTCAATAGACAGTTGTAGATTGTTGATGGTGGCTTCATCAAATTTCATTTGGAAATCTAACAGTGACACACTCCCTGTCTCAATATTGTACAGAAAATTTGACTTTTCAACGACAATAGAAGACGTGCTCCCAATGAAAATGGAATTGGGTGAAACACTTTCTTTGGTGGTCATCTGAAAATTTGAAGAACTGATGTTTGTCTCAATATGTTCTCCTGACACATACAGAGCACCCCCAGCATCTTCAGCAAAATTGTTTGCAAATCTGCTGTGTTCAATTTGTACCATGAGTGGAGTTGATCCCAAAGGAATGTCTTTTGCTGAAGAAACATAGATAGCCCCTCCATATGCACTTACAAAGTTATTTCTGTAGACTGTATTTCTGTAAAATGTTGAATTGTACACGTTGAAAGAATTGGCAAGAGACAAATATGGGACATTGAATTTGACAAAAATTGCTCCACCCAGACCCTTCTTGGTGTTGTTTGAAAAATGGCTGTTGGTAATGATGACTTCAATCCAAGACTGAAGAAGACCTGAATACACCTTTTCAAGCACAATCCCAGTTGTGTTGATCACTGATACATCTGACATATGGACAAACAAAATTTTGGCCAATAAATACAGTGTGACAATTTCACGTTCTGATTTAACCAAAAAGGAATCTTCAAACTTCACACTGGAAATGTTTATATTCAATAAATTGTAAGCTCCAATTCTCACAAAACTTTGAATGAATAATGTATCGTGTGTTTCAACCCAAGCATTTTCTGTTTTGATCAGCAAGTTCAAAGAGGATATTTTACTGTGTGTTACTTCCAGCCTGACATTGAACGTTTTATCAAATGTCAGACTCATTGTGTCACCTGTTTCCTCCAACTTTGAGAAACTAACTTCAGTGAACTTGAGATACATTTGACTGAAGACACTTGACCAAGGGGGTGAAAAATCCACAATACTGGTTGAATAAAATGTGACATTGTTGAAGTGGATGTCTACATTTGACAAACTGATGACTGTCTTCACAAACTCCAGGTTTTCAAAAACAATGAGAACTTTACTCCGTTTGTTCTGGACACTGATGAAAATAGGACTTGATATTTCACAATGAAAGTGACATTTTACTCTGATACTTCTCCTCATGTTAGAAAATTCTTGTATATCCAGTATCAGAGGTTGTTTGGAATGAATGTTCCCAACAATGTTAATTGTATCAATCCAATGCAAGTTTCCTTCTATCAAAGCACCAAAAGCAAATACCAACGAATTGCATTTCACTTTGTCTGGGGTAAAGATGCAGTCATAATTTTTGTCCTCGAAATCAGTTTCTGAATTTTCCACAAATACATAATTCTTTTTAGTGGTTTTGTTGTTGTATTCTAAAAGGGAATGTATATTGGAATATTTAGTGTCTGTGTTTGTTGAGGGGTCCATGTCGTCAGTGACAAAATAGAATTTGATGTTTGGTACCTGCACAGTTGGCCTCGTCCTCTCCACCAAAACAGTCAATTTTATCATCACACACCATTCTACTTGGCAGACACGAATTGTTGAAATGACACCACATCATTTCTTGTGCACATGGACTGGTGACATTTCTTTCCAAAGTGCTGCAATAGCTGTGATCAAACTCTCTGCAGTATGAATGCCCTGCACAAGCCCATGTTACAGGAACACAAATTGGTGCATTTGATTGATACAAACATGTAACCATGTTGAACTTGTTGCATGAACAGACCAGCTCATCAGATCCCTGAGGACAGTCCACTTTACCATCACAAATGTAAAGCACAGGTACACACAGGTTTTTCTCCTCATCACAACGCTAAAAAGAGAAGAAGATTGTGAGAAAGATGTCAATTGTGCAATTTTTTGTCGCTTACTTCTGTTGTCTTTTCACCAGTTTACCTTCATTGTATATCTGCCTTGGAACCCATCCACAACACACTGATCCTGGCACATTTCATCTGACTTATCTGGACAGAAGGCAATCTTGTCATCACAAACTGTTCTGGTCTGAAAGAAATAAACAAATGTGAAAATTTTGAAACAATGTCTTTTCAAAGTTATTGTCTGCAAGACCACATTAAAGCTGTCATGGCCAATCTTGGTGTTAACCTCAACACATGTTTTGAGATCCCCACACTTTATGTAATTTTCCAAGCATAAGTAAGATTCACAGTTTTCCTCGTCATTCCCATCTCCACATCCACCAATTTCACTGCCATCACAAACTTTGGTCCTGTTGATACACTTGCCATTTGAACACTCCCATTCAAAATCCAAACAGTCAGGAAAAACACAGCCTGCAAAGAATTCATGCTCAAAATGTTCATGCCATTCTGCAAAAGCTCAGAGTATTTTTCTCATTTTTCGCAGTTTATGGCCGGTGTGTTTTTCCTATTTCAATACCCCCTTTTCCTGTAGAGTCCAGAGAATAATTTCCCAATTGTTTGTTTATTGTTTGTTTTCTGCACATGTGTGGAACTTCTGTTCCACAAATCACATTCTTTGAGCCCTATTAAAAATACAGGAAAGGGAAATGTGTATGAAACATTGTACCTTCCTCATCTGACCCATCCCTGCAATTGATACTGTGGTCGCACTGCTCTTCCTCACTGATACACTGTTTACCATCAGCACACTTCCATTCACCCCAGGGACAAGGACAGTCCCATTCATCAGAAAAATCAGCACAATCCAAACTACCATCACACTTCATGAACATGAAGGGATAGCATTGAATACCATCTGCACATTTTTCCATTCCAACTGTGCAATTCCATTCAGCACAATTCATTTCATCAGATCCATCGTCACAATCAATGTCCCAATTACAAACATCGTAATCTTCAACACACTGTTGACCATCTGCACATTTCCAATGTAAAGCTGAACATTCTCCTTCTTCACAACCAATTTCGTCAGAACCATCATCACAAACACTTTGTCCATCACAAATATCCCAGGAAGGAAAACACTTTTTCCCGTCTGCACATTTCTGCATTCCCTCCATGCAGTTCCAATCCTCACAGTTAACCTCATCAGATTCATCTCTGCAGTCGGCCACTCCATTACAAACTGTCTCAGTCCAAATGCATTTCTCACCCTTTGTGCATTTCCATTCATACCAAAGACATTTCTTTTCTGCACAGTTTTCTTCATCTGATTGGTCAATGCAGTCAACAATACCATCACAAAAGTAACTGTCAGAAATGCACTGAAGATAATCTGCACATTTGCTCCTGTGCCTTGAGCATGACACTTCTGTGCAGTTAACCTCATCAGATTTGTCAATGCAATCAGGTGTCCCATCACAAAGTCCAACCAAAGGAACACACTGATTGTCATCTGCACATTTCCAGCCCTTAGTTTTGCAACTGCTGCCTTTGCAGTTCATTTGATCTGATCCATCTGAACACAGACTTAAACCAGTGCAGAGTCTGGTTTTTGCTATGCATTTCTGATCAGCAACACATTTCCACCATCCCTCTGCACAGTTCCAGTCAGCACAGTTCATTTCATCGGAACCATCAGAACAGCTGCTGCCACCAGAGCAAACAGAGGTGGTTGAAATGCACTTGTCATCAACCACACATCTCCACCTTCCCTGTGTGCAATTCCACAAATGACAATCAATCTCATCAGATCCATCTTTACAGTAAGCACTTCCATCACAAACCAAATCCTTGGGAATACATTGACGATCTTGACATTGCCACATTTCTTCAGGGCATTCCCAGGCATCACAATTCTCCTCATCTGACTTATCCTGACAATCATCATACTCCTGATTGCAGACGTACCCAACATTGATGCAATCAAGACCATCGGTACATTTCCACAAATCCCATTGTTCTGGACAAACACAGGCAAACTCATCACTTCCATCAGCACAGTGTTCTCCACCCCGGTCACATCTAAACTCTTCCACACACTGGCCACCATTACAAGTGCTGTATCCTGCTGGACAGGTGCGATCTGGAAAAAGTTGTCAAAGAATAAGTATTCTATTTGTTTGGTTGATTTCAAAATTTCTTGGGCCCATACTTGAATGATTGCTCATATGTCGGGTTTCTTTTAGGCAGAATAGAATGGGTTGAAGAAAATCTTTGACAGTTGTAAACAAGTTGCTTCACTGAGTTCATTTTTTTCAAAAGAAAAGTCCTGTTTATTCACTTGATGTGCATTCCTCTGGATTTTCATCTGATCCATCCCTGATGCAATCTATCCAGCCATCACAAGATTTCTCCAGAGGGATACAGCCATCTTGGGCAGAAAGACATTGAAATTCATTCCACTCACAATACATGTCCCCTGAAGTGCAGACTGCAACCAAAGGTTGGTGATTGTACATGTTGTGAAAAGACAAAAAATTGTAATTTTTATTTAATTGTGTAAATTGTTGTTCCCGTGTGCATACTTTGCTGACGAAGTGAGCAAACACTGCAAAGGCTTCCTGAAAAGGGAAACACTAGTTTTGCCAAGCCAAGCTCTGTTCCCTCTTTCTGCAACAGCCTGTTCAACTTACCAAGTGCCAGGGAAAACATCACGATTTTCAAGGCCATAACACTGTAGCCACTCCCAGAAAGTTCCGTTACATCAACCATGGATCAGGAAAACATGTTGTTCTTCTGCAAGGTGTGATCTTTGTTCATAGGCCAGACATTCTGCTGAATTATTTTTGAAAATCCAATTTGCAAACCTATCAAAACTCACCGCCAGTACAAGACAACCGTTTTCTGCATGAAACAAGACAGAAACACAAACAGGAAATTTGAAACTGACACCCTCACCAATGTCTTTTTGTTCAGAAACACACAGAGACCAGCAAAAGAAAAAAGAAACAAAATTCTTTGTTTCTCACCCAGAAGGGGCTCTGCTGTCCTCAGGAAGTAGAAAGCAAAATTCTTCGTCAAACAGCTGATCCAAAATACATCTGCCAAATCTCTTCACAACAAGAGCAATCCAAGTTTCTCCAGTTGAGGAAATCTCTTTGTTCAGACAGAAGCCAAACTTGAACAATGATTTGTCAAAACTGAAGCTGTGTATGTGTACTCAACTGATGTGGAAACCATCAAACAGTCCCATTTGGACGCTCATTGAAAGTACGTGCCATCTGGAGGAGGACAACTTTTCTGGAAACGTTGTTGAATTTATTCATTCTCCAAAAACTCCTTTCAAAAGACAATTGTCAGATTTAAAAAAACCGAAAACGTGTCATTTCCTTGAAATCTTACACTCTCCTCCTGCCCAGGAAATTCAGAACAATATTTCCACCCTTTTGTGTAACACTATGAACTGTGCTTGGCAGCTGCTCAAAACATGGTTCTTTGGGTATTCTTTTCAGCCGAATGCATCTTTGCAATGTGAAAAGAGAACAATGACATTTCAGATATATTCTTGCACTTCATGCTTTGAGTACAGTTTTACACAGAAGGGAAAGTGCAATGCAGCTTTTCAGCCATTTCTCGAAGATTAGAGGACAATAGGCAGGCACGCATTGCCACACAGTTTCCTTGTTGACATTACATTTTTAAAGAGTTTTTCCGCAGGAACGTTGAACCAGCTGCAACTTTGTATTGCCCACCAAACAAAGCCGTGGAAAATGAACATGAGTCAGTTTTCTTTACCTGCTCCTCAAACTACAAGCCATTCTTATAGAGAAACTGCTGTACACAGACTTTTGGAAGAGGCTGCCTGTTGTGCTTCGCGCTCGACCGGTAGCGGCGCAAATTACTAAAAGGTGAATAGAATGCCACAAAGGATTAATTCCAATCAAAAAATATGTTTGTAATATTTAGAATGTACCCGAATTGAATGTACGTAAATTATCTGTACCTGACAAAAATGTAACCTTATTACACATTCAGCTAACCAGAATTATTGTTGAATATATCCATTTTGAACACTTTCCTATAATCCCAATCCCAATATCAACTCTGGATCTGCCTCTTGGTGTTTCATTTCGGTGGACCACATTTCGCCCGCTCAAAATTGAGCGTCATTCAAATCACCTGAAATAGAGTCTGTGGCATTCTTGCCTGTTGTCTCCTTCCTGGCATTTCTTGAGCCATTGTTGAAAACGAAACGAAAGGTGACCTATTCCACCAACTTACAGTCATTCATCTGACGACTCAGCCTTTCAGGATCCAGGATTTGGGTCCGGGCCACCTCGACTTGAATAGCTAGGGAGTAGGGCCACCCGCCAAAAAATGAAGTAGATCTAGGTTGGAAGCAATCTAAATTATTCTTGATCACTTGATATCTACTCGTACTGTGCGTAAAGGCTGTCCAGTGATTGAAAATTTGATCCAATTTCTCAAAAGTCCTTATTCTCCAGAGGTTGCAACAAGAGAAAGCTAACTTGGGAATTTGGCAAAAAGCCTTCGAGGAATTTCTCCCCGATCCCCAGCATGAAAACACTGCAAAACAAAAGGGTGTGGCAGTGGGTTGTTTCAACAAGACAAATTGGTGGTCTGATCCTGACAGAGATGAACCCAGTAAACCCCCGTTTTGCCCCAACAGTGGTCACCTGCCCCTTCCCTTGGGCTGAACTCATGGGTCCCTCAGTTTGGTCTCTGGAGCCGCCCTTGTCACGAAAGAATTCCCAAATTCGACCCCAATGTCTCAACGCACAATTTGACAATTTGCAAAAAATTACTTCAAAAAAAACCCTTTATTTCTGTTCAACACTAAAAGATTTCCACTCGTGTTTGTCACCTCAAAAGCTCAACTGCAGGAAATTAGAGTTTCAGTGTCTGGGCACAAGTGGAGAAGGACATCCAAACAAAATATTGCTCAGCCCTTGTTTATCCAAGCAAGAGTGTTGTGTTGGTATTATTCTGTGTTTCATAACAAAGCAAGTTTTGGCCACCCTAAACGGGTCTTCCGTGTGTCCTTCTCAGTTCTGCAAGGTGGTTCCACAGTTTGTCCAGATAGCCTGCATCTTCCTTTCTCAGAAGTGTTGCAGTTTTCAGGAATTGTCTGATGGAGAAATTCACATTCTTCAACTCATTGTCTGGTTGCATCATTATCACAAACACTTTGAAGGAACTGTCTTCTATACTTTCCTGTTTACACAGATCAAATTCATGACGACACATCGGGCTGTTGACAAAACCTTGGGACATAACAATGATGGCACAGTTACTTTGCTTGATAGCTTTGCCAAAGCTGTCAAATACCATCTTCCCTGGTGTAAACTCACCTGCAAATTTAATTTTGAAATTTGTGGTCAACTCTGGCAGCAATTCACTCATAACATAGAGATTGTCCTGGTCAATGTTGTAACACACAAAGGCATCAAATTCTGCCTCCCTGGGATTCAACTGGGCAACCTCATCATAAGTTCTTTTTGTGTTTTTGCACCTGCACCAAACTATGAAGGCACAAAACACTGCCAGTGGCACAGAAAGAACAGATATAACAACTGCAGCTGGAGAGTCGAACCCAAAGGAAACTTTGCAGACAGGTGTTGGTGACCATTTTCCAGAGTGCAGGCACATCACAGTGTGATTGCCTTCCATTTGGTGTTGGTCATTGATGCATGAATACTCAACAAGTGACTTCACATGATACTGATCTCTTTGAAGATGAATCTCAGCATTTGGTACTTCTGGGGGAGATGGACACATGACTGGCTGATAAAAACATGAAATAGAGTCATTTGTTGAACGTAAATATGTGCAATTCAGTAAATCCTCATATTTGCTTGCTATTTTGAATTTTTCATGAACTGATGGGAACAAATTTACCATTTTTGGCATTCTGCGTTCTAGTGTCTTCCAACAAGCATCTATAAAATCTTTGCACATCTCTTGACAGGGATGGGTGACCAAATTAGTCTTCAGGTTACACTCAGGAACAAGCAAGCGACAGATCAGTTCATCAAAATGTTGATAACACGAATCTTGGTGTTCATTCAATAATGTCAGATTCTTGAGCGCCTCAACCTGCAACATGGTTTGTTTCTCACCTGATAATCTCCCATCCACTGAACCAACCAAGTTTTGTTCAGATTTGTGAGAGTAGAAGTGAGGGCATTTGTGAAATATTCCTTTTGATGGAACCTCTTGGTAACAGATGAAGTTATTTGTTTGCTCAAACAGTTTAATATCATAAAAAATTCCATTCAGCGAAAGATTCCGCCTCAGGTATAATGTTGTGCACTGAAAGCCCAAACTAAATGAGAAGTTTCTTTCCTTGAAATCATAAAACTTTACGTTGGCCTTTGCAGTAACAACTCCCTGAACATTGGTGAACACAGTGAATCCATAGGAGTCATATTGGGCATAAACCCTCAGTGGTATTCTCATGTTTTCATTCCTGACTTGGCCAAACATATGACTGTAGCACTGGTCTCTTTCAGCTGAATCAACATCTGTTGTGTGAAAACTCAAAAATGGATAGCATTCATCTTTTCTGGAACAGTGTTGTTTCATTTTGGTAAAATTGTATCTGATAGAATATTCCACTGTTGCTTGTTTTGAAGGGAAGTCAGAGAGACCCATGTGGAAGAAGCAGATGTCTTCACTGATGGTTCCAGACACATGCTTCATTGAAACTGGAGGCCACTGCATGAAAACGACAATCACACAGAGTTGTAGAAAATCCATTTTTACACAGGTCCGGTTCTTCACTCTGTTCCTTGTTCTGAAATGGTTATTTGTCATGTGTACATTTTTCACCACCCGAACTCTGGAAAATTCGTCCTGTGTTCTCTATTCTTTCACCCCGATTGAGAAATCAGACTGAAACGACAGACGGCAGTTGGCTGCTGACATGCAATTCCAAACCTCACTGGAAAATACTTGCCATTTTCGTCTTAGCTCAATTGAGGAAAACATCTCAATCCACATTGAACACTTCACTTGATCATTTTGCAAACGAACCTGGACAATCGTGAAAACCAATCCCGGTGCCCAAGAGGAGTTCCAATGCAAGTCAGGTCTTGAAACACACTGGTTTATTGTGCATTTTCGTTGGTTTCCTCAAAGCGTGAGAAGGCTCCATTTGTCTCACAAATCTCAGTGTGTGTGTGCCAATTTTTGTGGCAGGTACACATGGCTGGGTCGTGTTTCACCGATTGCTGAGCACTGTTTTGGCCTTTCTTTTTCCACGAGAAAACACACAAATAGGTTCATAAAATGCTCTCCACTCAGTGCACTGACAAACCTGCCCATGCACACTCTCCTTGCCCCCGTGAACGAGGAGGTAGTTCAAACTTCGTAGCGCTGTCATGATCGTGGAATTCCAATCAAATAGTCAATCCATCACTGCAATTTCTAGCAGAAAGGTTGCTCTGATTTGGCCCATTGTTGCTGCGTCAGCATGCAAACGCTACGAACTTTGAAATACCTCCTCGTATCTCCATCCTTCAGCTCCAGACACACTTTCCGAGCCATTCCTTTTGTGAAGGTGGCTTCATACAGAGATACGTCAGCGCCAATAGTTGCGGCAGCAGAATGAGGTCACCATTGACTGCAATGTCCTCACATTTGTTGCATCAATAATTGACTTCCATTGATTATCTGCAGCAAGCTACCTGAGATACATTGAGCATCATGTTATGTTTTGACGCCACCCACCATTTTGCCGCAAAACACACAAAGCAACTTTCAAGCTGACTTCAGAAGGAGCTGCGGCAAGCTCATTGCATTCTGTGTTTTGCAGCAAAATGTTGGGCGGCATCAAATTTAAAACGACGCCCAATGTGACGCAGGTAACTTGCAGCAGATAATTGCTGTCAGCTGATTCTTGATGCAAAACTTTTCTGGACACAGGCACAAAACTCATGAGGCATGCTGCAGCTCTCTTTGAATTCAGCTTCAGCCTTTCTGTAGAAATCTGACACCAAAGAGTGGACACAAAACCCCACCCATATGTTCAGTTTCAGCAGACATTTTCATTTTCATTTTCATTTTCATTTCTCAAAACCAGTTGAGGTTTATTCTGAAATTCACTTGCAGCATTCAAAGGACACAAATAACTTTGTGTGGTGGCATCAGTACAAATTTCAGTGTAATCAAAGAGGGTATGTGTGGCCATGATGCTTTGTTCTGTCATGGTTCATCCCACACATCAGCTGCACCAGGTGGGTGCAGCATTCCATACACCTTATGGGTACCTGGCTACTGCTCAGGGTTGGTGGCCACAGCCTGGGTCTTCCTCAATACCAAGATAACTGAAAACTCTCTGTGTATTTGAGGGTTGCAACTCTTTCAATGCACTTCAAAACCACAATCTGACACGATGCACTGGTTTTACGCAAACTTCCATCAAACGATACATCCAGATTCAATGTTCCAAGTTCAATAATTTCGCTGGTGTGGCCTTGATTTCAAAACAGGTGTTTTCGTTTCTGATGTCTTTCACACAGGGCTTCCGTGTATTTGTCTGAGTTCTGTCAGGTTGCGCCTCAGTTTAGTGAACAAACCAGGATCATCCTTCTTCAGAAATGTTGTGGTTTCAAAGAACCTTTTCATAGAAATAGTTACATTCTCCAACTCACTCTCAGGTTGCATCATGATCACAAATATTTTGAATGAAGTGTCCTTCATATTTTCAAGTTTGCACATTTGAAATTCTTGTCTGCACCAAGGACTATTTACAAAACCCTGAGAGACCAGCAGAATGGCACAATTACTTTTCTTGATGGCATTTTCAATATTTACATCAATCAACAGAGCAGGAACAAAATCTCTTCTTTCAATGAGTATTTTAAATCCTTCTCTGCTTGCTGCATCTTCAGTAGATTGATTCCCTTCTTCACCATGTGTGTGTTGTTTAGTGTTGGGTGTATTTGCCTTCTTCCTTGTTTGTTCCTCATCATGAACTTCTTTTGGAAGCAGCAAATGATGTTCTGTTGTTGCAACATCAGGATTGGCTGTGCTTTCATCTATCTCAGGGAGAAATTCAGTGAGAACATAGTTGTTGTCCATATCAAAGTTGTAACACAGAAATGCATCAAATTCTGTCTCTCTTGGGTTCAAGTGAGGAACACGAACATTTTCAACTCTGCATGATTTTCTGCACGAACAAACCAGAAGGGCAACAAAAATTACGAAAGGCACTGCAAGAATAGAAATTGTAATTACAGCAGGGGAATTGAACCCAATCACAACTTTCTTACAGACTGGTGGTTTTGACCAATGTCCAGAGTACAGACAGGTCACAGTGTTATTGCCTTCCATTTGGTATTGGTCATTGACACAGAAATATTCCACTGTTGAAAAAACCGAAAATTGAATTGATTGGTTCACAGCAGCATTTTCTACAATTGGTGGAGAATCACATTCAACAGCCTGATAATGGCAGGGATAAGGGTCACTCAAAGAGGGTAAATAACTGCAGTTTAAAATGTTTTCATATTGATTTCCTTGCCTGAATGCTTCAGCCAGTGATGGAAAGACCTTCATGAGTTTTGGTATTTGGTCCTTCAGTATCTCCCAGAAAGCGTCCACAAAATCATGACACATCTCTTGGCAAGGGTGGACAACAACTGTTCCTTTTGATTTGCACTCAGGTAAAAGTAAGCGACAAGCCAGTTCTTCAAAGTGCTGATAGAACATCTTCGAGTTGCTCAGCAAAAATGTCCTCTTTACACTTTCAAAAATCGATCTGCCTTGAAAATTGTTAACAAAAGACACGTCCCGGTTTATCACGCCAAGCAAATTTTGTTCTGACATGTGCGGGTAAAATTGAAGGCAGGTATATGTCAAATCATAAATGTATGGGAAGCGCCTGCCACAATAGGGCACTTTGGTCTGATTATAGACATAAAAGTCATACATGATCCCATTGAGAGAAATATTGTTCTTTTCCAATAACTCAGTGCAAAAAAAGCCCAAACTGAATGAAAAATTTCTTTCTTTGAAGTCATAAATTTTTATTTTAGCTTTTGCAGTTACCTCATCATCAGCATAACTTAATAATGTAAATCTGTATTTGTTATACTGGAGTGTTGTCCTGAGTGGTGTAACTAGGTTTTCATTTCGAACCTGGCCAAAATAACTGCTGAAACACTGCTTACTTGTTTGCTTATCTTGATCAGTGGTATGGAAACCCAGAAAAACTTTAGCACATTCGTTCCTTGAACAGTTCAGTGACATTTTGGTGAGATTGTATCTGATAGAATATTCCACTGTGACTTGTTTTGAAGGGAAATCAGAAAGACTCCTGTGAAAGAAGGTGACGTCGTCACTGATGGTTCCAGATACGTGCTTCGTCCAACCTGGAGCCCAGAGCATACACAAAAGAAGACATATTCTGCTCACCATCTTCACACAATTATTCCTTCCGTTGTGTCAATATTTCACATCAGAAAGATCACCTCCGTACCACTTGCCCAGTCAACGCGAACAGCGTCCGTTCGAAATCCTGGTTGGTTCGAGCAGATTCTTCAGCCAAACAACCTCCTGCTGCTCTGCTTGTCGCTGTAGTTCGAATCTTGATCAGTTTGGATAAATACCACTCGAAATAAAACTGTCCAGACGAGTCGACAGGAACATGAATCAAGTTTCCAAAACGGTGCTTGCTATTCTGACTGTAGAAATCTCGCGTCTATCTGTCATCCAAAGACAAAAGTTCAAAGCCAACATTGAAAGTCCATCTTGTACTTGATCAACGTGGCTCTAACTTCCCTCTGCCTGAATGTTTTCGCTATAGTTCCTCACTTGACTCTATTGTTCCCGACCGTCCCACTCTGTGTGCTTGGCTCATTTTTTCTTTGCCATCAGATGAGCACAGATCAGCAGCATCTCGACCCACATCTTCAGGGGCATGTCGGGATGCTACTGAGATGCACAGATACCCACCGCAGTGCTCCGTGTGTTGGTATCGCCTGATGACCGTACCCAGCGAACTTGAACGGGCTCAGTCGAAACCCCCGCCCATTGTTCTATCCTTCTCTTTGCTTGTATCGCCACCACGTGACTTGTGTTCTGAAACTTGGGAACAAGTCCCGCGTTCATCTACCTTTGTATTCGGGTCCGTTAACCACACAAAGCACATTGGTCTTAGTCTGAGTGCCATGAGTACCTGCTCAGCACTAAGAGCAGCCACACTCTTGCTTTACCCTTCTTGAACCAGGCACGTCTACACCCCATGGCTCCTGTGTTTAGGTGTAGGTTCTGTCTACTTTCATGGAACCACTACTTCTTTTCACCTTGGCAATCATTCTTCAAAATCTGCTGGGTCTATGACCGTCATGCCAAACGTCAAGTGATTCGGTCGTTGCTACTTTACTCTCCCACAGGTCCTTGCACCATGTCGAGCAACCCTTGGACCACAGATCTGTTCAGCAAAAATAATCATGTTTCTGTGTCCATCGAATTCGAATGCGGCAAATTCGAAGTTTTTTGAGAGACAGGTGTGGTGTCGCTAGGATCAGTTGAACCCTGCACATCTCTCGGGTGTTGATCGTAACCCCAGAGGAAACCAGCAGTTTCCATCAAACCTCCCACAATGACATTCAACCCTGAATTCTAGCAATGTGAATTTTGCTTCTCTGAACTGAAATCATTGTCTCAGTTCTGGGCACCAACTTCTGACCCGCCTGGACAAAAAGCCGCTCCTGGGGTCGGTGGTACCGACTCTGTTCTTGTTTGTTTTTTTCGGCACGAAAACTAACATTGTCACCGCTTTACGAGCGCCAAATACAGGAAATGTTCAACCGTTTTGTTTGAATCTTCAACCCGGGGACTTGGCCTGGTGCCTGGTGCCTCCGGCCGAACACCCTCTCGCTTTTATCGATGGAGTTGTGTGTGCCTCACGTTGCAATTATCACAACATTAGGGAACCAGTTCCTTCCACGGGCAACATTCGGGATTTGCAGGAGGAAAAAATATGGACGAGGAAGGGGATCCCAAGGGGAACAACTCCCAAACTTCTCAAAAGAAATGAGATGGTAGATGAGTTGGTTTGTTTCATTGGTTTTGTTTACAGATCTGTGGCATAAAAAGCTCATGCCAGAAGAATATTTTTTGTTCACTGTGTCGTGAAGAACAACGGAATGAAAAGGAAATTTTCCGACAAGAACGCCACGCTCTCACTCAGGTGGAAATATTGCTCCACCGACTGTGAAATATGGTCACACACAAGTCCAAACTTCCTTTTGGGGTTTGGCAACAAATTTCAAACGCTGTTCTCGCCTTGTCTACTACCTCGAACAGTGTCACCTTCCTCGATTTTCTTCTTAGTTCTGGTTTCCAATTTTTATTTTCTTCTGGGAAGCAATGAGGCACTTCAGACAGAACAAAAGGCATTGCAATAAAATAGCACAACAGTTTCTTTGTCTATGCAGGGCATCCATGTATCTTTCTCAGTTCATTCAGGTTGTGTGACAATTTCTTGAACAAGTCAGGATCATCTTTCTTCAGAAATGTTGTAGTTTCCAAAAATCTTCTCATAGAACTGTTCACATTCTCCAATTCATTCTCTGGCTGCATCATAATCACAAATATTTTGAAGGATCTGTCATTCTCATTTTCCAACTTGCACAGTTCAAATTCCTTTCTGCACCAAGGACTATTTACAAAACCTTGAGAGATCAGTAGAATAGTACAATTACTTGTTTTTATAGCATTTTCTATGTTCACATCAACCAGTAATGCAGGAACAAAGTCTCTGCTTTCAATGAGAATTTTGAATCCCTTCATTCTTGGACAGTCCTGATGCTTGTTGTCTGGGTTGCTGTTCTTCTTATGAACTGGATCATTATTTCTGCACCATTTTTGTTTCTCATGTGTCTTTTGTTTTCTTATCCTTTCTTCAGTTCCATGTGCTGGCTTTGGAATCAACAACTGTTGCTCTTCTATTTCTATTTCCTGTGTTTTGATAGTTTCATCAATCTCTGGGAGCAATTCATTCACTACAAAATTGTTGTCCCTGTCAAAGTTGTAGCACAGAAATGCATCGAACTCTGTTTCCCTGGGATAAAAGGTCCGGGAAGCCTCCTTCTTCAACAACTTTTGTTTTTTGCAACTGTACCAAAAAACAACAGCCACAAATAATGACAATGGCAACAGAAGTATGATAATAACCACAGCAACTGGGGAATTGCTCACAGAAACATCCCTACAGATGGGTGGTTCTGACCAGTGGCCAGAATACAGGCATGTTACAGTACTGTTTCCAACCATTGCGTGATCATCAACACAGGAGTACTCTGCTGTTGAATTCACAACCAACTTCTCTCCATATTTCACTTTAGCATTTGCTACATTGGGTGGAGGTCCACATATAACAGGCTGATAATAACAAGGCACAGAGTCATTCTGAGAAGGCAAGTAACTACAGTCAAGGGCATCATCATATTCATAGATCTGTTGGAGTTTCTTGACAACTGATGGGAACAGCTTGACAAGTTTTGGTATGCTCTGTTTCAAGATCTTCCAAAAAGCAACTACAAAATCATAACACATCTCCTGGCAAGGATGGATCACAATGTCTTCTTTCACTGAACACTCAGGGACAAAGAAATGGCACAAAATTTCATCAAAATACTTGTAAAATATTACATCATCATTGTCATACAAAAAGGCCTTTTTGAAAGTTTCCAAGTACATAATTTTCTTGTCATCATCTTCATCTGACAAATGTAATTCTGTTACACCAACTAAGTTTTCTTCTGACATATGAGAATAGAACTGAGGACAGTCATGCAGGATGCCAGTAAATGCTGAAAACTCTTTGTGGTTGCAAGAAACATTGTGTTTCTGCTGGTGAAAGTTGATGTCATAACTTATTCCTTTCAAGGACAAATTTTGCTTCACCAACAAAGTTGAACACTTGAATCCTAAACTGAAGGAAAAGTTTCTTTCTAAGAAATCATAAATTTTTATGTTGTCTTCTGCAACTAACACACCATCATAAGGATCAAATGATTCATTTACTTGAGAACTATGAATGAACACTGGTTCCCTTGTTCTCAATGGTGTTCTCAGCTTTGTGTTTCTCACCTGGCCAAAAGGACGACTGAAGCACCTGTCAATCACATGTTTGTCATCATTTGTTGTGTGCAGCCCAAAAATTGGGGCACAATCATACTGTGAACAGTTTGCAAACAAATTTGTCAGGTTCAGCTGGATAAAATATTCCACTGTTGCTTGTTTTGAAGGGAAGTCAGAGAGACCCATGTGGAAGAAGGTGATGTCTTCACTGATGGTTCCAGAAATGTGCTTCATCCAAACTGAGGTCCACAGCATGGAGAGGAAAATCACAGTCTGGAGATGAAGGTTAATTCTCATTTTGCAACATTCAGTTGCAAAATCACAGCACTGTCAACAATTTACAAGAGGAGTTGAATATTTTCAGACTGTATAAGTTCAGTCACTCAATAGAAGATAATCCAGAGCTTCACCCTTTGCAAAAATCCAATCCAAGTCCAAATCCAGTTTCTCATTTCTTTGTGACAGTTCCGAGCTGTGCCAAATTATAGGCATCTGTGGAGTTTTGGTTCCGTTGAGCCTCAGAATGACGGATGAGCATCGACGGGCTTTTTGTCTCTCTTGGCTCGGGTTGAGATGACTCTGACTTCCTCAAGTGTTGACTCACTCGCATTTAGCGTGTGTGTATTATTTGGTTCCTTGTTTGTTTGGCCCACCAAACATGAGGTCTGTTTGAGCCAAAAACGTGATGCCACACGTGCCAACAAATTACTGCTCAACGACCATGAAATGTGTCACGAAGTTAACCATTGTGAGGAACTTTGGATCAACACAAGACGGCGGGTTTTCCTTCGCGTGTGCAAACTTCCTCGTCTTGCTCAGCAGTCTCTACACGAAAACCAAAAAAGGAAAATTTTCAAATTTGCTCCGTGTCTGGGTGACAGAAACCCACACGTGTCTCAGGTTCTGTCTCTCTTTTTCTGTGTGTCTCGGAATCACGGACTTATTGTCAGTTTGTGTGTGTCCGTGATGGTGTTACTGCTTTGTTGGGACCCACCTCCCCCTCCCCTGCCCCTCCTGGTCCTGCTTATTTCCTTTGTTTTGGCGGATGTTCCACTTGGCCAAACACAATCAATCATCTTCTATGGGAGTGCGTTGTCATCTTGTTCGAAAAACGGAGAAACTGAACAAACTGAGCCCACGTCCGAAGCAGCCTTGCGTTGAGATGTATACCTCACTCCAGATGACTCAAAAACAAGCCAATTCCAAATCATGCCCACTTCAGAGTCAATCGGTGGGGGGCGTTTAGTGTCCCTGGCCCTGTTCAAGAAACAGCTGAATGCAAATTTGGCTCAAGGCTCTCGGCTTCTTATGAAACTGAATGACACGGGTGGTTCTTCACGTGCATGTGCAGCTCTTCAGTGAACCACAAACATTGAAAATACCTTCTTCACTGAAGGATTTGTTATTTTTTATTTATCTACCTCCATTCCTGGTGCAACAGCTTGTCTCTTTCATACAGGGCTTCCATGTATCTTTCTCAGTCCTGTGAGGTTGTGTCGCAGTTTGTTGATCAAATCAGGATCATCCTTCTTCAGAAATGTTGTGGTCTCCAAAAAACTTCTCATAGAACTGTTTACATTCTCCAATTCATTTGGTGGTTGCATCATGATCACAAATATTTTGAAGGATCTGTCATTCTCATTTTCCAACTTGCACAGTTCAAATTCCTTTCTGCACCAAGGACTATTTACAAAACCTTGTGAAACAAGCAAAATGGCACAATTACTCTTCTTGATGGCATTTTCAATATTAACATCAACCAGCAGAGCAGGAACAAAGTCTCTACTTTCAATGAGAATTTTGAATCCATTGACCCTGAGGTCACCATGATTATTGAGCTCTATTTTATTGCTGTTCTTGATGGTTGTGTCACATTTTCTGCAACACCAACACCTTTTCTTGCATGTCTTTGCATCAGCATTTATTTCATTTATTTCATCTGTTTCATCCACTGGAATCAGTGCCTGGTGCTCTCTTGTTCCTATTTCCTGCCTGTAAAAATATTCATCTATCTCAGGGAGCAGCTCATTCACAACAAAGTTGTTTTCCCTGTCAAAGTTGTAGCACAAGAAGGCATCAAAATCAGTTTCCCTTTGGTTCAACTGGGAAACTTCATCACAAGTCATTGGGTGGTGTTTACAACTGTACCAGATAGTAACAGCTACAAACAGGGACAAGGGCAGTGAAAGAATTGTAACAACTATGACCAGGGGAGATTTTAATCCAAGGGAATCATTTTGACAGGTTGGTGGTGGTGACCAGTACCCTGAATATAAGCAGGTTGTTGAAGCATTGCCCACCATTTTGTATTTTTCACTGACACAGTTGTACTCCACTGTTGAATTCACATTATGTTTCTCTTTGGAGTTGTTTACCTTTGCATATTTTACAACTGGTGGCAGTCCACACATGACAGGTTTGTACAAACAAGGAATTGAATCATTTATCGATGGTAAGTAACTGCAATCAAGTGCATTGTCATATTCTCTTGCTTCCATAAATGATTTGACAACTGATGGAAAGAGCTTCAACATGTCTGGTAGTCTGTGCTTCAAAGTCTTCCAAGCAGCATCCAAAAATTCATTGCACATCTCTTGGCAAGGGTGGATAACAATGTTTTGCTTTGGTTCACACTCAGGGAGAAAAAAGCGACATAAAAGTTCATCAAAATGTTTGTAGAACATCCCCTGGCTGCTATTGAGAAACATTCTCTTGAAAGTTTGAAGGTGTAATATTACATTTTCATTGTGCTCTTCTGAAAGATTTGAGTCCACCACACCAACAAGGTTTTCTTCTGACATGTGGGAATAGAATTGAGGACATTTGTGGAGGATTCCTGTAAAAGGTGGAACCTTCAGGTGACAAAAAGTGTTGCTTTGCTGCTCAAATATGTCAAAATTGTAACTAATTCCTTTCACTGACAGATTCTGCCTCACCAGCAAAGTTGCACATTTAAATCCCAAACTAAATGAAAACTTTCTTTCTTTGTAGTCATAAATCTTAATTTTGGCCTTTGCCGTTAAAATACCATCAAAATGTGTGAACTGAGTATCTCCAAGAGAATCATACGTCAAACTGGAATGCCTGACACGCAATGGTGTTCTGAGATGACCATTCCTGACCTGACCAAAGGAACGACTGAAGCATCTGTCTCTGATGTGAACATCATCATTCGTGGTGTGAAAACCCAAAATTGGAGTGCAGCCATCTTCCTCAGAACACTTTCCTGATGCAAGTATTGTGGATTGGTTGAATGACAGAAAATATTCCAGTGAGACTTCTTTTGATGGAACGTCAGAGAGCATCATGTGGAAGAACGATGTGTCGTGGTTGATGGTTCCAGAAATAAGTCTCATCCAAACTGGATCAAACAGCACGAGCAGCAGAAACACTGTGAGCATTATGAGAGCCATATCCTCCAAAAAATACCTCCAGGGAGGTCGCGTGATTTGCACCAAGAGTCAAGATGTATTATTGCCCACTTGAGCACAAAATTCTTTTGCACAGTGATTTGAGCAAAATCCTTCCTGCTGCACAATGCTACACCAAGCCAAAATCTTTTGACCAAATATGAACAAAATTGAGCCCCATTTTCATTGAAAAAGTGCTGTGCACAGAATCTTGTCCAGGATGCCTGATGTGCTTTGGGCTACCTGGTACCCATCGGGAACCAGGCGCAAATCTCCAAAAAGGAATTTAATCTGATGCAGAGCCCAATGCTGTTATGAACTCTCAAGATTTTCATGGTTGTGTTGTGTTTTTGTACGGTTGACCCATTCTTTTAACTTCCGCAAGACCCTCATCGCCTTGTTATTGGTGGGCTCTTTCTACTTTTGCTTCACACAATTTGTCTTCCTGTTCATAACTCAAGCACATTGTGACTCACACGTTTATTTTGTTTTCGTAAATTCAGCAAGCAAGGCGAGTTCCCCACCAACTCATTTGCTTGTTTGTCAGCAGCACCAACATAATGCTGGTTCCTTTGTGTGTTTGCAGACGCACCTGGTGAGTGCAAGTTTCACAGCATTTTTAGGTGATTTGAGGAGGGTGGCGCAATTTGGGCTCGCTGTAGTGTTTCCTGCATATAATTTTTTCATCAGACTTTGTATAAAGTGTGAATGCTTGAACTTTGTTTTCAGAGGCTGTTCAATGACTCTGTATCTTGCAATAACAAGGAGTGAAGGAACACAAACAGATGACAGCCACAGAGAAATTGTCCAGGGTCCCATCAAACTACAGACTATGTTGCCTATTTCTGCAATGTATGACCCTGTGTTTTGTATGCTACACAGTTTATCTACAATCAGCAAGCCGATGCATGTCAATGAGAATAGAATACCATTGATGTTCAGCATCAAAGAAATGATGATATATCCTGACTTTATCCTCTTCTTCTGTTTATCTTGGCTCCCTGTATTTTCTGAGATCAGAAAAGGAATCCCATTGGCAAGAAATGTTAGAACAGCTGTCACTGACACAGCTGTTGGCAATATGCCTGTGTACATCAAATGAACACATCTGAAATATCTGTCAGCTTTACATTGCTGTGTGACCACACAACATATGTGGTACTGGTTGGTCACAACTGTGATTTGAATCTGTGAATGCAGATGCGTGAATGAAGTCAAAGTGCAGTTTCTGCAAGATGTTGATCTGTTTCAAATTTGTCAAACCTTGAAAGGCAAATGCATTGATGTTGATGATTTGGTTGAGACTCAAGTCCAGAACAACCAAATGATGCAGCATACAAAATGCCTTTTGTTCAATGGCTTGAATTTTGTTGTCTTTCAAACTCAGCATCATCAGATTCATTGCAAAATTGAAACAATTTTTCTTCAGGACTGAGATGAAATTCTGAGCCATGTTTAGCATCACTATCCTGTCAAATTGCTGACCAAGGACATTCAACCCACAAACATCATGTATTCTGTTATTTGGCACTTCTAATACTACTTTTCTTGAAGAGATTGAAAACAGAAATGTGGGGAAAAAATCCAAACAATTGAAAAGTGACACATAGATGAATGGGATGTGGTCAAGTGCTTGAAAATATTCCTCCACTTTTGTTGATCTGGAGCAGGATATGGCATTGTTCAAGCAAAGACAGCTTATTGGATGACACTTGACCAAATTGCACAAGGCTTCATCATCTCCCTGATGACAATGCACAAGACCATCACAAACATCAAGCAAGTGGATACATTGTTTTTTCTTGTTGCATTTGAACATGTGAGAACAAGTGAATAGAGTACAGTTCATCTCATCGGCTCCAGCTGAACAGTCCCATTTGCCATCACAGAGAAGCAAAAACGGTATGCAGTGTGCCTTTGGACACTTCCAAGTCCCCATGCACTCAAACAAAGAACAATTTCTCAAATGCATGCCATTGGAACAAAAAAGCAGGCTTCCATTCTTGTGAATGTTGTAGAAGCAATGCTCAAAGAAAAAGTACTCCTCTTTTTCATCATTGAAGCAAGCAAAACTAACAGACACATCTGTTTGCTTTTGTTGGTACATTGTTGAATTTCTCAACACTTGGTTTTGCAGTGAAACTTCTGAAATTTCTATGTATGATCTGCACTGCCCAAATTTGTCCCTGTAAAAGTTGGGTTTGCAGTCATTACTGAAAGATTGACTTGCTGATTTGTTGTTGTGCTCTTTGCTAGGATACTGTTCATCACTCAGATCTGCAGCATCACAGTTCCCAACACCATCACCAATGAACAATGTGTTGATGAATTGTCCTTCTTCACACTGAAACAAATTGAAAGTAGTTCCAATAACATCACCAGCAGAAAATGAATTCTTGTGTAATATTATTCCTCTTGAGGGTGTGTCTGCCACTGGCAAAACAAAATCATCATCACTCAGAAAAATTACGTTGATATAGAACTTAATCTCCTTGGTCCAGGAGCTGTCATTCTGTTGGATATTGGTCTGTGCAGCTAAAGAAACACTGTTGGATGTTTGCAACAAAATACACATTGTGTTGGAAAGAATTTGTCCCTTGCTGCAAAGTATGTTTCTGTCTATTTCCCACTGCGTGTTACAGGCTTGATCCCATTCTTTATCTTGGCACATCACTGTGTTGACTATGGGTACACTGCAGTGCAACCTCATCCAATAAGAATAAGAGGCTTGCTGCACATTCATCACCACACAAGATGCATTATGTGTCTTGCCTGTCATTTCCCAGCTGTCCATCGGTTCAGGGTCACTAGAATTCCAACAAGATAGCCATTTGAGGCTTAACTTTCTTGGGATAGTTTCATTGCGCAGTGTGAATCGTGTCACTGACTTGAGCTCAGCCAGGGTGAAAAACTTGACCCTGACAAGCTGAGTTGGTGTCCACCTGTGAAATGTTACAGGAGCTTGAGTGACCCATCTCTGTCTCATATTGCCTTGAATTGTCTGCAAAAGGAATGTGACAGATTCAATGCCCAGGGGTGGTAACAAATTGGAATGCATTGGAAAGTTACGGTTATGACTGTTGACCAGTCAGATGTTCCACCCCCCTTCATTGCTGTGTTGAACTGGTCCCTGCGCGATTGGGCACTTGTAGGCGCAAATTACCAGTAATACTCTTCTCTTTGGGTCTGAGTTTTTTTGTTGACATAAGGCTTGCATTGTGCAAGTTGCTCCTGACCCAGAAGTCTGAACCACAACTTACCTTTGTTCTCAAACCAATGAAGATGAATCCCAAAAATTGGAACGCACTCAGTGCTCTTGCATCATTGGCATCATACAGGATGGGCAGTGTAAGAAAGAGGGACCTGCAGAATCTTTCAGCCTTGTGCCAAGTTTGCTTCTTTTCAAAGTAAAACAGTTTGTACTTTGCATGAGTCTTGTCAAGGTACCCAGTATAATATAAACCAGGGATAATATTCTCTTGGTTCATGTTGGGATATGTTTGGGAAATCTGGAATCATGTTTGGAATTGCAGAAAGTGGAACTTTGTAAAATGAAGCAATTGGCTGCTTGGCCACAAATTGGAAAACAGGTCTGGAACATTGTGTTTCTTTCACTGTATCTCTTGGAGATTTGTAGTATATTTTGTTGCTCCTTGTCCAGTTGTAACAGAGTTCCAACAAGGAGATTCTTTGACCAGATACCCTGATTTTGACTTGAGAATCAATGGGCATGTGCAGATTTATGCTCTGTGTCCATTTGGTCAATTTTGCATGGACCTGCATCACAGATATCAATTTGTTTGCAGCAGATGAAAACTGTGTTGTCATGGACATGAAAGGCTTCCTGAAATCAATGTATAAATCCACAACTTTGAACAGGCTTTCTTTGGACATCCTGATGTTGAGGCAAAATGGCCATTCACCCACCACCCTGGAAACCACTGGATGCACCAGATAATACACTTTTTCCATGTTGGAAATCTCAGTGCTGTTTCTTGTGAAGCAGAAAAGACTTTTGCATCCTGCATTTGTGTCTCTTTGGTTGAACACACTTGTAGGTGTGGTCCAATGCTTCTGACATTCAACATTTTGAAATGTGATCACAACCCACGAATCTGACCATCTCCCAAAGAATGCAGTCAGCTGTGACCACGGCCAGTCTGCAAACCACTCAGGCATACTCAACAAAGTCAGGGCCAAGTAACCTGGAAACAGAAGAAAGTACTTCTTCAAAGAAGCGCACAGTTGATCCACAAATACTGACAACCACGCTTTGAACAAAAGGAGCACAAACCATAAGCTGATGAGTTGTGCTGTCTGGTTGTGTAAGATTCAAACATGAACAGATTCTTCATTTCATTTTTCCCCCTTTTCATCACTTGGTAAGGCATATTTTTCTTCATTTGGTATTTGCAATTTGAACTTTTGTTCACCATCTCAAAACTTTCTCTGTCTTTGGTGAAACATGTTGTTTGACTCTGCTTCTTCGTACTTTTTGGAAATGCAATTTCTAAAAAATCACCCATGCTGCCATAAAGAGTACCAGAACACACCTCAAAGGAAGAACCTCTCTTTGTGAGAGTGTATTGTGAACTACCTTTGGTAGTACTGAATTTGTACCTGATGAATGGCTGATCTGAGGACCTTTGTGAAAACAAAGTTGTTTCTGTACATGTTACTGCAAGTGGTCCAATCAGTGTCAAATTTCAAATGCACCACAATGCTGTGAGTTTGGCCCCCATAATCCAGTGTTTTATCTGTGAAATCATCAGGAATATTTGGATGTTTGCCCCAGTGTGCGTCAAGTATACTTGGCACTTCATCCACACTGACCAACACCCCCTGACAATGAGTGAGCTTCACATGCAGTGCGAACTCAAACTCATTCACATAGTTACCATAGTGATAAAATGTCACAATGATATGGTTGTCCTCAGACACAACAATCATGGGTTTGGGCAAGGTGTTGTTGAGGGCCAGGCTTCCATGACTGCACATCAAAAGCTCATATCTTTTGCTGAAAGGATCACAATTCTTTTCGTGGTCAGTCAAAATTTGTCGCATTTGTTGATTTCCTCCGTATTTGAGCCAACAAGCTGCAAGGACATCTCTTTTTGGATCAGGTTGATGAATGTTAAGTCCACCAAACAGACATGGCCCACCGTTGTGACCCTCAAACCACAACAATTGCACAGTTGTGTTGATGTACCAATCCCTCCTTTCCACAAGGCAACAATTTGGGCATGATGTCCATGGATACTCCATCAAACACTTCGCTCCATGTGATGTTGATGGAGCTGAAATCCTAATGACACAGTGTATCACCTTTTGCTGTCTGCAAGTATGGAATTCCTTGTCTCTGGAAGAAAGAGTCCTTTCCTCCCCCTTTGCCAACAAATATGGATGTAGTTTTAGAATGCTGAAGAATTGCATGTCCAGTGACATGTTTGCTTGGCGAAAATTGGTTTGTGTGATGTACAACAGGGCTTGGAAAGAGGAAAGAGAATAAGTTGAAGGACTTGACACCTTCTTCTGAGGACACAATGGCCCTGGCCCATCAAACAGCCAAACCTGGTGAAATTCACTTCCATTCAAAAACAAATTCAGTTTCTGGTGCTTTCTTGTCTGGATCAGCAGAACATCCACCATCAGATCATAAAGTTCAAAAAACATCAACCTCATTCTTATTTGTCCTGTGCATTTCTCACAAAACACAAAATCCGGGGGATATGTGGCTCTTACATGATTTGAATTGATCACTGAGAATTCCAGGTCAAGGGTTCTGGTGAATCTGTAAGAATTTCTTGCCATTATGACAAAGCTGGGAACATTGGGAGCAAAAGCAGATCTTGGTTTTCTCCCACACAGAAGGACCAACACTTCCTCATCATAGTTGCATTCCAGAAACTACAATGTTGACTGCCTTATCAGCAGACATTCAGCTGAACAATTCCTGGTGTACTTCAAGTTGACAGTGTTGAAGGAGATATTTGCCTCCAAGAGTGGATTCATGTCCAATACCCACCACTCCCTCCACATCATGATGTGACATGAGTGTGTCATATAAGTGCATGATGTGAAAATAAGAACCCTGTTTCTCTTTGTGCATGTGTTGGGTACAAAGAACAAATGTGAGTGTGAGGTCATCAGTGGAGTTGGTGGTGGAGTTTTGCTTCCCAAATGATACTGGAACAACTTCTCTCTTTCCTGCTGGAGGTCCAAGTCACTGAGAACTTTTGCAGGTGAACAAAGTCTTCCCAAAACTGATAACATGATTTTATTTCTCGGTTCACATGTTTGTAACCTTCATCTGAAAATGTTCAATGTGGACCTGTACTGAGTGACTGTGGCCAGAAGCAGAGAAAGATAAACATTATTGTGTTCATCACAGTTTTTAAATGATTGATACAAAGCAAGCCTGTAATAGTGCTGCCATTCTTGTTGTCTTGCAAGCAACCCAAGATCATGTTTCACTTGTGTTTGCCCCTCAATATATTCAACATCAAGAATACCATTTGTTGACTTTACCAGGAACAAAACATCACAAATTAATCCAACAAATAATTTCCTCATGCAAAATCTGTGATTTGAAAACAACCAGCCCATATTGCCAGGTTTGTGGAAATGTCCAGGTTGAATTACGTTGACATCACCAACAAAGATCCCTTTGGTTCCTCTACAACTCACCCCGTGTTACAAAGTCAAGAGACTTAGAAAGCAGAACATCTGTCTGTTGTCTTGTCCTCGGCCCTCAACGCGTGTTTCATAATTTCCACCATGTTCCAGTTCCACGCCACGTGTTGGCAAAATGCACAGCGAGCTTTTGTCCCCCGAGATTCCAATTCATTCTTGTTCATTATCTCCACAACACAGATCTTTTTTTTTCGTACCATCTCCACTTCAATGACACAAACAACAAAGCAACCTGACTAAAGTTACAAATTGAAGTTAGTTTCCAAACTAATTGAGAGCTTTTTCTCACAAACAATTTTCCCATCAATTTGTGACGGGGGGGGGGACTTTTTCTGCATGCAAAAAATGCAAAGTTGGTGCAGTCTTCAGAAAGACTCACTTCACTAGCTACCCCATTGAGCTCACACCATTGGACCTCTTACACTTCTGCAGGGAGACTCAAGCCCCAGGCTAGAGATTGAGCATTTCTGCACAAAATTCTGTCATTGGGGTCAAATGTCATCACGATGACACTGTTTTGCTTTCCACAGGTGTGAGAGGCACTGGGAAGTGCTGCACCTCACTGCACCCAGGTCTGAGCCTGATACAGGACATAGTGCAAAATGCTCTTTGAAATATGTGCAGCACACCAGCTTGTGATTTATTTCTGTCATTGCTTGGTGTGCCTTTGGGAGTGTCTTCTTGGAAGAAACTGTTGATGTCCGCACACCTGTCACAAGTCAAAGAACGCGATATAAGCTGACACGTTTTATTTATTTTCGCAAACAATCACGCCATCAAGAATTCAGGTGGTGTCTGATAAAAGTGCAGTGAACAAGGCTCGATCGTTGCACGGCTCACTTTCCTGCAAAGATTTTGATGAATTCGAGCATGTAGCCTCTTGACGGTCAAGCAGCATTGTTGCCTCGTCCTTTTCCTACTTGTTATGTGATATTATTTCAGCCGAATGATTTGTGAGAGTCAGATCAACCAGCTTCACATCTTCCAAGTCTCTACTGAGGATTTCCGTGAATCTGACGAAGTTCTGCCAGGTGAAAAGAGAGTTTGCTCAGCAAGTCAGGGTCATCTTTTTTTAAAAATATTGTTGTCTGAAAGAATCTTGTCATGCCTATGTTCACATTCTCCAACTCATTTTCTGGCTTCATCATGATCACAAAGATACTGAAGGAAGTGTCCTTCATATTTTCCAGTTTACACAGTTCAAATTCCTTCCTGCACCAGGGACTATTGACAAATCTCTGGGAAACTAATTTGATGGCAGAGTTGCTTTTCTTGATGGCATTTTCAATATTTTCATCAATCAAAAGGCCTGGGATAAAGTGTTTACTTTCAATGAGGATTTTGAATCCTGGCCTGAATTTCCTTATCAAACCAAACACCCGTAAAAACAATCTTCCTCCAGTCAAAAAAGGCTGAGGAAGCTTCCCCGGGCCTGGCTCCTCATATGGCCAGCACCAGCGCAACCTAACACCAGACTTTACCATGCCAAGCAGGGGCTGATCCAAGATTTGCGCAGCTCAAACCCAAGGTCAAACCCAAGGTCATCTGAACTTTGAGTCACTTGTCTGAAAAGGAAATATTGCCTTTGTCAGGAGGGAATCAATTTTGCATAAGTTTGGGAAGCGTGTCAAGCTCCAGCACGTTATTGCAGTTGTACAGCTGTGCCAAAACAACCCAAATGAGCTCAATTCAAACACCATTTCCCAACTGAAATCAGTTGAAGTGAGGCGAAATTCTTTCTTGATGAGATGCAGTGCGAACCAATTTATGCCAGTGAAGCTGATTTGGGTGAAGCTGCACAACAACCCGCAGTCCAGTATTTCATTTTTTGAGAAATCGCCTTGGGCCTTCCAGACCCGTTGACAAAGTTGTCTCCTCAAATTGGCTTCTGGGCGGGGGGGGGGGGTGTTACCAGTCAATAATGACTCCTCTACCCACCCGAATCTAACTTGTCTGGGCAACAAACGACTGCCTGAGGCCCCCGGAAATGGATCTCTTCCTCTGACAATCACAATGTCCAGAACCGCCTCTTGAAGAACCACGTGGTTGTCAGAGGAAGAAACCCAATGAGCCATTTTGCTGGGTTCCTTCCAATTTAATTGAGTCAATATACCCGGTGTAATAGGACCAGACAATGACCAGGACCAGAGAACAACCACACACTATTTGGTCATTGTCTGGTCCTGAGACACCGGAAACTTGGCCGTGGTGCCACAAACACCAGCTGTTTTTCTGTGTTTCATGTCGTGTTCTTTTCAAGTGGTTCCTTTGCTCTTCATTCTGCCTTCAGCTTTCTCAGTTGAAAACACATAGACACAAAACCCCACAGCAAGAACAGTATTCTTAGTCGCATTTGTTTTCCACAGTTGGGTGCACACTGTTGTTGACAGAGAAGTCAACTCCGTGCAGTCACTACAACAAGTGTGAAATACTGGAGATTTTGTTTTGGATTTGATTCGTTTTCTGACGGGTGGTGTTTCAAACTGTGAAGCACAAATGTAGACAAAGAAAACTTTCTTCTCCGCGACATTGCGCAATATCATGTACAAACTGCTGACTCAGCATTCATGTGAAATTTCCCTGATTGTTTTCCAACGGGTCCTTTTTCCAGTTGTGTTTTCCTCACGTCAACCGAGGTGATCATCGAGTTTCCCGGAGTATTCTTCAACACAGGGCTTCCGTGAGCCTTTGTAAGTTCTCATGTTGCGCACCAATTTGTTGAACGAGACAGGAACATCTTTCTTCAGAAATGTTGTTTCAAAGAATGGTTTCACCCTGTCGCCAGTCGCGCAATTTCGCCGCACACACGAACGGAACGCACCCATAAATATGGGGCCTGTGACAAGGCCATGACATTCTGCGATGGGCATCTCGATCTTCGTGCTTTGACTGTCACCATGAGAGTCAAAAGCACAAGAGCAGGCAAAACCACCCGACTGTGGCAAAGTCTCAGAATGATCATAGAACACAAACCTCACCTGTAAAATTTCCGTTTTTCTTTGGGTCGAACGAAAACAGACACCCCCCCCCCCAAAAAAAATAAATTCTTGCCCTTGCGCCCCAGTGCCATAAACAACAAAGACTTCTCTGTTGCAAGTCACGCACATTTTCACATGGTTCTTTTGCGCTTTATTCTTCATCAACATTGTTATTCATACACGCACGGACACAATACCCCAGGTGTAAATTTCCCTGTTGTCAATCGCTATATTTTTTTGCACGGACATTGTCACGTTTCCACTGTCGCTCATATATTTCTCAGCGAAGTCCTGTGATCCGTGCAGAAAACAATGAAGTTTGCGCATCTCCTTTGTTTTTTGCACCACAGGTGCAAATGTTTTTTGTTTTTTTTTTGGACTTTAAATTTGTCAAATTTGTCAAAGATGAAGTCGCCTTTTCCACAAGAGTCGACAGAGCAGCAGCCTGTCTTTCTCGGGCGCAGCGTTTTTAGGTGATTTGAGATGGGTTGCACGATTTGAGCCAAATCGGTGCGAGCCAAATCGAAGCACCTATAGGCAGCGTCTTCCAAAAGTATGTCAGCAGCAGT
>JAAUXT010022378.1_pt1 | contig 36191 bp, 47 predicted proteins | sample 7278171 | NCBI WGS metagenome assembly JAAUXT01 (sample SAMN14350112, study PRJNA611818) | marine sediment metagenome | isolation source: surface marine sediment (1.8m) | place: French Polynesia: Moorea | collected 2018-08 | reverse complement strand
CCTATCGGACACCAACATACTTAAAAAATTATTATACATTTAGAAAGGCTCCGTGAGGATCCCTGAGCATTTTGAGCCAATGTGGTTCTGACCCCCCTGACCCCCCCCCTCCTGCGGACCATATGGTTCACCAAAATTTTTCGTTTGTATGGACCACACGCTTTTTATACGTAGCATTCTTGTTTCAGTTAATTCTGATGAGCTACCATTTGCGCGGGGAGCTACCACACGGTCTTCCGTTCAGACTCCAGGCCTACGTCGTAAACACTCATGACGTGAGGTGAGTCAGTCTGTCATGTGGTTGATGGTGTCGTTGATCAGAGCTGAACATTGTTGATGGAGTTCCAAAAATATGCTTTTCTTCTCGTTCCATTGCCGTTTCTTTTTCTGCACAGGGACATTGAGCTGAACCTTACCCTTCGTTGCGAAATATCATCCAGTTGTCACGCTGTGAACGTTGCTGTGATCCTTCCGTTGCCCAAGTCAACCACCGGGTACGAGAGACCCTCAGAAATAGTTTGCTCCCACTTGTTTTTGTACCTGTCCTCGACAGAACGACGACTGAAACCTGGACAGAGCTTTGTGAATGACGGAAAGCACAACAAACCAAAGATGTCAAACCTCATACAGCTTGCAACGACAATCAAACTTACAACACTTGTTAAAGACCACTTCTTGGCTGTGATTTCTTCAGGACAAGCCAGAGGTTGAGTGGTCCTGGTCAAACAGCGGAGTTCAGCCCCCAAGAAAAGCGCCTTCGATGGAATATCAAGAAGATTTACGGGAAGTCCGAAGTTTCCGGAAATTTCAAGGTGAGAACCATGCAATGCGGCGTTTCTTCTGCTGACGTCAGTGAGGCAAGCGCGTGAATGTTCGTGTTTCACTGAAGATAGGATCACTTCTATTGCGGAAGCCTCTTCTGGTTCCTGGTTCTTGACAGCTGTTCCAACCCGCGTCTTCGGCGAGCACGGGAAGCCGTGCGCAGGAGGTGGGGCCGGCCGTGCTCGAGTTCGAGATCTCGGGCATCACGCCGTCGAGTCTGCAGATACGCTTCCTCCGCGTCTTCGACCGCGAACACTCGTACGTGCCGATGCGGTGGCTGCGCTACGTGACCACGACAGACTCCTACGTGTTCAGACTCTGAGTCAAGTGACGCGTGTCTGTTGATGGGAAGACGCAGCCCACCAGTGAGAGACTCGCGTTGTGCTCGGCTGCGCGGTTATGGCCTGAAGTGCATGTGTTGAAGAACACGGGCTCTGAATCGGACATCTGCTGTTCACTCACGGGAGCAATACGTGGTGGTGTTCCACGCTGTTTGGCATTGGACAGGATGCAGTGTGCGGAAGACAATTGGAGACTGCGTATTTTGAGACAAAGATAGAACTTGCAATGGATTTTTCAGTTCCACCGAGGATGAATTTGAATGTGACCATGTTGAGGAAGCAATCGTCGTGGATTCAGGTAGGGCACTACAGTTTACTTGTTCGACTGTGCATCGAGGCTTGTAACTGTCACTCGAATGGGCAGTTCGTCAAGTTGTGCGGTTCAAATTCAATCCAAGTCAGGATCACCCTCCGTTTGGTTTTCTTTCTTCCACGCACGAACTTTGATTTTCTCTTGTCGATTTTCGTGATCGCCATCTTGTAGTTCCCTGGAAGAAATTATTTTTGGATTAAATTGGCAAAATGTGATAAAACCGTTTGAGAGAGCGTGACAAGAACACACAGACTGTGGAGCTGCTGTACCTGTAGTCAATCTCGCCGTCTCCGTCTTGGTCCAGACTGTTGATGAGTTTGTCAATTTCTGCCTCAGACAGTGGGATGTTGGCGAACTGCAGTGGTCAAAGTGTGCGGGATTTTCAAATGCTGTGGCAGTGAACTTGCAAAGGACTGTTGGTTTATTTTGGGGAGTTTGGGGAGGGTTTCCACGAACCTTGATTCCCATGACAAACTCTTCTCTGTCGACCGTCCACGACTTGTCCTTGTCGAACTGTTTGAAGAGGTCTATGAGTCGGAGTCCGGCCTCGTCAGCGTAGCGCCGCAGCTTCGTCATCGGGTCCCGCAGGTACATCTGGAAACCCCAGAAGAGCTCATCTGGGTTCGGTCAGAGAAAGTACTCACCGGTGCTTGGGGAAAATGTTCAGCATATCCAGATGTGAGAGGCAGAACCTTTTCCAGATCGAGTTGTCCGAAGTCAGATCTCTGTCCCTTTGTCCCTGAGTGGATAATCTTGATTTCTCTCTGGCGCTCAGCCATCAAGTTTTGATGACTTTCTTCAAATTTGTTGCACACGAATGAGCCCTGAAATAAAACGTCAAGCAATGATACTTGTAAAGAAAATTTGTATGGCGATCTCCAACCGAAGCATACACATGTTTGCAGTCTGAACGTTTTTGTTTACCCAGAGATTGAGGTAGTGAAGTTTCGAATCTTCATTTCGTTCCAAAGCGCGAAGAAATGTCAAGCAGCCGGCTTCATTGATCGGGTTCATTGCAAGCTAAAGAAAACGAAAATCCTCCTGTGTGTCAAATCTGATAGTGGTACCTCATTCAGAAATTTTTGTCCGCCCGGCAGACCTGTCCGATACGCTTCGTGTCTGAAAACGTGCCATCGTATGCTTCCCGACGATCGGCGTGTGCCTAGCTGAAAGACGTACGCTGCCCGACGATCCGATGATCGCGCGGGTGTCAAACTGACCTTGAACGCCTGCAGTTTGGTGTTGACCACGAGCGCCTTGGCGAGCGCCGTCGCGCCGTCGGCGATTCTGTTGCCGTCGGCGGTGACGGCGTCCGTCTCGGCGATGCGGTTGTGGGAGAGGTCGAGCTCCTCCAGACAGTCGTTGTGCGCGAGCGCGTGGCCCATGGCGCAAGCCCCGTCCACCCCGAACCCGTTCCACTGCAGGTCCAGCTCAACCAGCCCGTCGTTCTCCTTCAAAATCAATTGTACGTGTTTGACATATACCGTCTGAACCTTCTGTGACGTAGCGCCGGGGAGTTGCGTCGTCATGAGGCATCTAACAATCAGTGTGCTTTTGTGCTTGGCGGCAAATTCTGCCAGAACGTTGGCCACCATAACAGCGTGACCACCTCAGCGGTTGATTGTGCAAAAAATACAGGACAACGTAAACACCGGTACGCGGGCGCAGGTGCCGCGCCGCCGCGCCGCCGAGACGAGCGCGCGGTTAGTTGGAGGTGTGGGCTGCGGTGAAGACTTGGTCGAGTCTCCTTGTCTCTCACCCCTGTCCGTTTTCGAAGCAACTCACGCGAACGCCCTGCGCGATGTGGAGGGCGCCTCGGCCCCGGATGTGGTTCCAGCTGAGGTCGAGGACTCGCAGCGTCACGTTGCACGACATGACGTCGCGGATCCACTCCGCTGCGTGCTGCTCAAACCTGAAGAGGAACCGACGGTGAGAGACCGGATGAGAGACGCATGGCGCCCATATGGTGCAGAAGTGACTTGTCTCAGACTGACCCATTGTGCCGCAGATAGAGTCTTCGCAGCGTCACGTTCGCCTCCAGTAGTTTGTAAAACATTTCTCCGTCCTGGTCTGTCAAACCGTTACCTGCATATGCGGGTTGCACTCAACAAGATTAGATATACGACACTTGAGAAAATTTGCAATTCGAGTGAAGATTTGCCAAGGTTGCTGAACTGACCTGAGAGATCGAGCGACACGATGTTGGTGTTTTCGGTGAGGGCATTGCAGAGGTCCCGACAGCCAGAAGCTTGAAGATTGTTCTCGGACAACACCTGCTCACAAATTCCACCCAGAACAGGAACGAAGAACCGCAAGCACAAGAACTTGGACATGACAGAGGGTCATTATGTGCAAGGTGAAAAAAATATTAATTTTCTGTGAGCTTGTGCGCATTTGCACAAGGCAGTGTGAAGACAGCAGACAAAGTACTCACCAGTTCAGTGATGAAAATATTCTCTCGGAGCATTCTGCCGATAAATTTGGCTCCTGCGGATTCTATGCTGTTGCCTTCCAGATCAAGCTTTTCTATGGTTGTGTTTATCTGCAAGACAAAAAAGGCAAAAATATATTCGTCAGCTGAAAGATCTTGTCAGGTGATCAAAGTTCAACTCGAGGCGAAGTTTCGAAGAAACTGGATGATGATCCTATCGAACATTTTCAATGCAATAGCTTCCCCGAATTGTCAGCACTGTGGCGCGTACCTCGAGCGGTTTGGCGATGGCCTTGGCCCCGAGCGGGCCGAGTCCGTGGTGGCGCATCACGAATGTCTGGTCCTGCACGTGGCGCAGGAAGTACGACGCCGGGATGACGCCGAGACGGTTACACTCGGCGATGTAGTCGTCATGTCCCAACACGTCGTGTTTGATGACGGGGTGCCACACTGGAAAGAAACGGTGTCTGAGAAATGTTCAAGCAGAAAACAGCGCAGAAATGGGTTGTGGTATCAGATTGGAACGTCGTATTGTTGCTCACTTTCTTCAGACACGTCAAGGTCCGTATCATACTCGTCGTCTTCACTTGTGTCACCGGAGTCGTCAGAATCGCCGCTCTGGCCCCGGCGCTGGTCTTCAGACACGAACTGGGTGGCCGTTGAAGCGTCTGTTTGCCCAGGAAGCTGAGATGGATGATCACATGCTTTTTTTCCCCCAAACTCGGAAAACGGACACACAGTAAAATTCTTCACACGAAGTTGCTCCTGACCTCTATGGCGTCCTCGTCAGGATTGACCTCTGACTGAACGTCACCTACTTCCATTGTCTCTGAAGCCTGAAAGACGCGAGGTTTGGTGTCCAGTTTTCGGTAGCACGATCACAAAAAAGGAGATGCCATCCTCATTTGGGTTCCCACCTCGGTGCTGAGCTCAGTGGGAGAGGAAGGGGACACGACGCCATCGGACGTGGACTCGGTTTTGGCGGAGGTTCGCTGCAGTTTGGCGCTGGACGTCAGGGTCGGCGCGGGTGTCGTGGCCTCTGGCCGAGTGATCGGACTCGCTCGTTTGCTTTCCTCTTCGTACAAACTCTCTTCCCGCTCACTCAAACGCGACAAGCGCGTCGGCTGAAAACGAAAACAAAAAGAACCGCACCTTTTTTTCAGAAATACTTTGTCATGTGGACAAAAATAAAATGACTTTCTCGAAATATTTTGTAGGTGTAGAAATGATTGACACTCACTTCGTCCTTTATGATTTTCTGGGCATTCATCGCCACTGACAGCTCGTTCCTGAGTGCCAACCTGTGGACTGTTCTAACTTTTCAAACTTGTCCTTGCAACGTGCAGTCGTTGTTGTTGACACTTCTATCTGCATGTGTGCGTCTCGCTTTGTGTGTCTTGGTTCCTTGGAGAACACCTCCAGTGAAACACAATACAGCTTTGAAATCAATACGCGTATCGGGAACTGAAAGCCACCAAATAGATCTTGAAAATTCATATTTTACATGTATTCGAATTTTGTGGTGTCGACTTGTGTTTTGTCACAAGATTACTGTGTTTTTCGCAAGGTGTGGAGGAATTTCTCGGCGAACTGAAGTTTCCCTTTCTCTCACTTTTGGGACTGCAAAGGTGCACCATGGAATCATAAACATGCACGCATAAAGCTCTTATTATCCCAACAAATTGCAAACAGTTGGGTTTTCATGGAAGTTTTCTCGTGTGGAAGGAATCTGATGCAGAGATGTGAAACAGCTGCGTCCCGCGAAATCAGCTTGCCGCCCATGCGTGCGAAGCCTTATTTGTTGGTTTCAACGCCGGGTGCACGAGTCTGCTTTCTGCTTCTGTGTTAATTTGTCAAAAAAAAAGCATTGCAACTCGAAATCTGCTGAACGCAACGATGAAGGAACAAAATTGGGAAACGTGCAAATTCTCGTCACACAAGAATGCAAAAGTTCAGACCTGGGTGTGTTTTGTGCGTGAAAGCTGTGGACGTCGGCGTCCTCGAGTCATTTCAGGTGCACAGAGAGCTCGTGCTCTGTAGTGACGTGTCGCCATCAATCTGCAGCAGAGCGTTGCCGTGTCCTGACCAGACACCGAAGATTCTCTTTTTGAGATCAGGTGTTTCACTCGAATTTGAACTCTATATTTCGACCTTTTCTCACTGCGACGACTTCTAGTTGTTTTGGTGTGTTTTACAGTGTTTTTCTTCAGCCAACACGACTCTTGTCATGTCCATAAAGCCCAAATACACTTTGAACTACTTCAACATGAGAATTCGAGCAGAGATACCTCGACTGATTTTTGCTGCAGCAGACCAAGAGGTGTGTGTGTGTGTGTGTGTGTGAGTGCCTCTGTGTGTGCATGTGCGTGTGTTTTCAAGAGAGTTTGGTTTTCCGAGTACTGTGTTTGACCCGCAGGAGTGCTGATTTTGTTCATCTCTTTGCAAAGATCCGTGTGAATTCTTTCTTTGTTCATTCAATGTTGTTCAGCCTGATGTTCAGACCGCATCATCTTAAGAAGGCTCGAAGGCTCGAATTCTGCAGAAAGACGGACTCTTCGGCTGTTTTGCTTTGCATGCAGTGAGACTGTCCTGTATTGTTTTCTTTTCTGACAGTACACGGACAACAGAATCCAAGAATTTACAGAGCCAGATTACACGAAGCTGACGCCTGAGAACACGAAGTTCACCGAGGACTGGCTCGCTTACAAACCAAGTACGACTTGTTCTTTACACAGGTGCGTCATTCGGAGCGACCTATCTTGTGGCCTGGCAATTGCTGGTTGTACAACGTTCCAGACTGGGGGTGAGACCTTCTGTAGCCCCTGGGACCCGCCAAAAATTCTGTCCACATGCATGGAGTGGAATAGAACAAACGGTAGGCCATAATCCACCCCCACCCCCTGCAAGGGAATCATCCAAAAGTTATAGGTCCCACCCAGAATTTTCCAGCATGCATGCCCCAGCACCTGCCTCGCAAAATTTCTAAAGCCTCGAAACGTGCCTGTTTTCAGGAGAGCTACGTTTCATGCTTGTAGCTCAAGAACTTTTTTCGTTTACACGAAACTTTTTTCTTCAAATTCAGAGACTCCATTTGGTCAATTGCCGACGCTTCAAGTGGATGGCGTTACAATCGCTCAGTCACTGGTTATAGCACGGTTCTTGGGAAAGAGATTTGGTAAGAAAGTCAAATGAGGCCTTTGTTCCTGACCCAAGCAGCACGCAAGCCTGCGTACCCAGTGACGTGAGTCCTGACTGGACAACCTCCACCACAGGCCTTCCCTCTCTTCCCGGGCCGACGGAAGGACTGTCAGAGCTCAGACGTGAGCACAGGAGTTTCGTTCGGTTCTGCGAAAAGAATGTGCTCTCAGCAGTGTTGTTCCTTTGCACCAGGTTTGGCTGGCAAAACCGACCTTGAAGAAGCAAAAGCAGAAATGATCGCTCACACGGCTGAAGAGGCGTTCGCTACACAGGTTTATGCTCTGCTTGCAGAGATGCAGAAGGAGCAAGGGAAGCGGGTTTGTAAAATACGACAGTCTCACGTGAGATACAAAAAGCATTTGAAATCGCCAAGCACATGCACAATTTCCCTGGTTCCGATTGAATCTATTTTAACAGACGGAAGGCATAGAAAAGTACGAGACAGATACGATGCCCAGGTTTTTAGCTGGTCTGGAGAAACAGTCCAGTGAAAGTGGACACTTTGTGGGAGATCAGGTACAAGCTTCCTTTCCAACAGAAGATCACGCAAAATGTGTTCAAACTTTCGAGCTCAGAATGCATTGCCCTGGTCCCTTTTCCTTCCAGCTGAGCTACGCGGACATCGCTTTTTACTACAACTCCACACTGGTCGAGTACATAAAGGTGCGTGAAATCAGATGCATTCGAGTACACCCTCATGGTGCGCGTCGTGGAACGAGTCGCAAATTTCTCGTACCGCGGTCGTTTCTATTGTTTCGTTTGATCCAGAGAATGGAAAAGAGAGCCTGCTCACGAAAAAAAAACACCCCGCGTACTGACATCTGTGCTTGCAGGTGAACATTGACTGGGACAAACATCCGAAACTCAAGAAAGTGATTGAGAATGTGACCAGCAACTCTGGAATTGCGAAGTGGCTGGAGAAAAGGCCAAAGGGATTTTTTTGATGATCAGCACATGTGCACGCGATGAATCTTCTTCCCTTTCTTTTGCTGTGTAGACAATCATGCATACAATGAATTGCATTATTCTGGACTTCTGGACGTGATCGACGATTCCGCGTGGGTCACACTCCAGATCCAGACTCGCTGTCTTCATGCAGATGTGAACATCGTCCTGAGACAACTTGACAGAGATGCTCAAAAAGATCTCGATGGATTTGGCTTTCATATCCAGGAAGACTTAATCTCCAGCCCGTGCATGGCAAAGCTGGAGAAACACGGGTGACTTGCCAACACGTCGAACCCGCTTTCGCTCGTCTTCGCGTGTGAATCGTGCAAACACGCTCTCGTTTCGTGTCCCCCGTTTTGGTTCCAGTTTGGCTGTTCTAGATCCTTCTGTGTTTGGAACGCAAACAAACCAGTTGTCTGATATTTTGTTCCAAAATTTTGCTTGCGTGGCCCAGACTCAATTCGCGTTCAGTGAATGCTCAAAAAGAGCTTTTTGTGCAAGCATTTCAAAGATTTCGATAGACCGCGCGATAGCAACTTTGCCGAGAACAGAACTCGCTAAGAACAAGGCGGATTGACAACATTTTTGTTTGCAATCATCTCGAAGAAAGATGCCACACTACAGACTAACGTATTTCCAAGCCAAGGCGAGGGCCGAGATCAGCAGGCTGATATTCGCTGCTGCGGGACAAGAGGTGAGAAAAGAGGACTTTTGGTCTGACAAGAAACAAAATGTGTGCAGTGCCAACGAAAGCATTCATCCACCTTTCCGTGCGAAGTGAGACTGAGAGATCACAGCAGATGGTAATGGTCGTCATGGTGCTGTGAATTCAGTGCAGTCAATGCTGCATGCACTGGATTGTTGGGCCATTCCAACGCGTACTTCATCTTGTCAGGATGGTTCGAACACACACAACAGAATTTCTCTTGCTTCCCGGAAAGACCCAGTTCCTGGGCCAGACTGATCATGGATCATCACCTTGCCTAGTTAGGTTGTCATAACTTTGTTGGGGGTGGGACCAACCTTTGTCACCTGTCACGAGGGGAAGCTAGGTGGCCATGGTGGAATTTCTGATCCAGTTTCCGCGAACATGTTTCTTCATTGAACAGTATGAGAACCGACGAGTGCAAGAGTTCACGTGCCCAGACTACACCAAAGTGTACTTTCTCAAACCAGAGGAGCAAATCAACACTGAAGAATGGCTTCAGCTCAAAAAGGGTGAGGACAGACTCCACGCAGTTCTTTGGGGGTGAACATTCCCAATCACACACGGGGTCATGAAGGGCCGGGTTCAGGGTTTGGTTGGGGCAACCCCTTTCTTCGCCACAAGACAAAACTCTTGCGCCTGCCATGCCACATCAGGAGCAAAAACAACTTTTGGGGTCAAGGAGGTCCTGGTTCCAGTAGAACAGGCAGTGTTTGTTAGCGGTCACGAAAACTGCACGGGCAGAAAAAAGTTTTGATTCCCTGAGCTCCGCCCAGTACAAACCTCAAACTGACCTCTGTTCAATGTTTCAGAATTGCCATTTGAACAAGTGCCTGTGCTCGAAGTTGACGGACAAATGATTGCCCAATCCAAGGTTATAGCCACCTTTTTGGCGCGCAGGTTCGGTACGTATGTAGCTCTCACGGACGACCTGAGATTGCCGTGGACTTGGAGCAGTCGTAAATGATCCCAAGGAAGAGCTCCCAAGAACGACAAGAGGGCGAAACACGCCAGCAAATCACCACCTGGCACGCAAGCCAGAGTTGCTCAGTGACAATTGTCTACGAAGCGTGCACAAAAAATGTAGATAAAAATTCGTCTGCAGGATACTGGCAAGAACAGAGTATTTTGACAGAGATGACAGGAACAGTTAGTGAAACGAACAGAGAGCTCAAAAGTCTCACAAAAATGGACAAAGGCATCCCGCTACAATATTTCAGGTTTGGCAGGAAAAACTGATTTAGACGACGCCAAGGCTGCAATGATTGCCGAAACCGTCAACGATGAGTTTCAAGACAAAACATTCATGCTCTTCGTGGAGACAGACAAGGAAAAACAAGTATATTTATCCCAGAGCAAATCAATTGCTCAACTTTCTTTTTGCTTTTGCCCTGCAGAATTTTCTTTTTGCAAATTTACCACGCCATCCACCGTGGTGCACAGCCTGTTCATCTGGACCCGATATCTTTTTTGGAGAATTTGTCCGTGTTGTAGAAAGCCGGGATACAGCAGTACGAATCGGAAACAATCCCCAGGGTGATGACAAAGCTGGAGAAACTGGTCGGAGAAAAGGGATTCTTTGTTGCAGATCAGGTGAGAATCTGAACTGCCTTGAAAATATATGTGAAAAATATGTTGATTTGTTTTGGTCCGTGCATTCAAGATCAGGCACATCAGGCACAAAAGGTCCTTCACTTTTTCAGCTGAGCTACGCAGACATCGCATTCTACTTCAACAGCGAATGGCCCTCCTTTCTCCAGGTATACTCTACTCAAGTTAATTTTGTTTTCTTTGGTGTCTTCTGGCGAAGTGTACACCATGCATGGCGTTTGGAACCAAGGGAAACGCAGCACAGGGCCCCACTCTTGCGGACCATGCAATGACTGCTTGCGCAAGCAATATTACCTATTCAAAACGCGTCCAGATTCAGATTGAGTTGTGTTCGGTCTGTCAAGCACGGAGACTTCATTCTGCAGATAAAAATCGAGTGGGACAAATTTCCGAAACTGAAGGCTGTCGTCGAGCACGTCAAGAGCAACCCTGGAATCGCCAAACACCTCAAAGAGAGACCGAATGATGTCTTTTAGACACCGAGCTCAAGCAATGGAACGTTTTGTGCGTCTTTTTATTTCTCAAGCAAACAGGGTAAAAACTTTGCAGAATGTTAGTCGACTCTTACACAAGAACAATCAGTGCATGCACATGCACGCACGATGGGTTTGAACTTTTACAAGATGAAATAGAATGATTGCAGCAAATGCTCAGATTGTCTGTCATTTTGTTTGCGAGGTCGTTCCCCGATGGTCGCTCTTGTGCTTCACCTTGGAGAAACTTGGGCAATGCACAAGAATTCTGTGGGGGGTTTCAACAACAAAATACATGTTGTGTCACTTTGATGCTGGTGGAGCAAATCAGATGCACAAGGTCTTGCTCTGAGAGAGTGCGTCACAGCAGGGTTCTCCCAACAGAGCGAGTCTTTGGTATGCACTTGCAACAAAACTGAAGGCATGATGATGTCAGGTGCGATCAAGGGATGCCCTGCCTCAGGGACAAGACAACTGCCAAGGCTGGTCCTTCCCCAGAACCCCTGCCTCAAAACAGAACACCCTGCCGCCCCCAGATTGAATTGAAGGGCTATAGGTCTTCCCCAAGCACCCACCCCGCCGAACACACACAGCCACAGAGACACACACGAACACATACACACACGCGCACCGACACACACACACACACACACACACACACACACACACGGACACACGCACGTGCACACACACACACACACACACACACACACACACACACACACACAATGATCCATTTTTTTCTTTTCGTTCCTCAAGATTGGTATTTTGTTTGTTCTGCACGGTCGGTCTTCCTCGCGAGGAGTGTGATTGAGGGAACCGGAAGTGATGCCCCAACCGCGGCGCATCAACGTCCTTCTTTCTCTTGCCAGTCATGGCCTTCATGGCTGGTGTGCCTGCAAGCAGAACAAGGAAAATCTGCTCTCAGATACGAGTAACGCAAAGTTTTGCAAGGAGATGTAGACCTTTCACAAATCTTTCTTTTGAGACCCTGCTTCATATATTTTTTGAAGCAAAGAGAAAAGGCGCACGCGCACCACTCAAAATGAAGGGAAGAAAATGAGCGCTGGGAGCGACACCGGACCCAAGACAAGAAAGCCTGACTCTCATAGCGTGCATATGCATGCAGACTCAGTGACGCAAACCTTCCGTTCTAAATTTGTATAGAGCAAGAATCAATACAAATATAGGTTACTCTTATTTTCACAACCATGATTACAAAGCTCCACATGGCTTTTTTCCGCAAATGTTTCACTTCCTCCTTTTGTTGGTATTCCACAAAGGGTATTTCCTGGTTTGCGAACTTATCAGTGGTCGTCTTGTTGGAGCCTGTCACATGTGCACAGAATAGCCCTCACAGTTATTCGTGAACAACTCAACGAATCATTCGCAGCAGATCAAAGCACTCGTACCTCCTTTGCTGAAAGACTGGTGGTGATTGCGACTCACAATGGCAGCACAAGACAAAACATACCAACACATGGCGAAGATGGAAGGAAACGAAAACACAGGTTGGTGCATGTGATCTTTCCCTTTCCCCTTGGTAAGGCAAGGGAAAACAAAAATTTCTGTCACGATTTGAGTAGAAATACAGACGAACATACACTTTCAGCAGCTAACGCAGAGAATTACGGTGCGAGCGTTCTGAGCAGCTCAAAACCAGAAATTGTGCTCTCGTAAACTGGACTGTGAACTTTCCGCCTTTGCATGTGCAGTTCGGTTTCTGCGGCTCTTTTCAGGCTACATCCCCAAGGGCAGCGCTGAGTCTGGTGTGACCATCGGAATGGGAGTGGACCTGCTCTGGCAGACGTCGGCCGGTCTCAAGCAGAAGGGCGTCCCCGAGGCGATCGTGCGCAAGATCGACAAGTGCAACTTCTACGGGAAGAACAGAGCTCAGATCGAGGCGGAGGGGCTGAAGCCGGGGAGCTTGGTTCTGAGCAATGATGAGCTGGAGCAGCTCAACGAGCCCTTTATCAAAGAAGCCAGGGTGCGTGCCGACAGAGGCCACAACCTCTTTTCAATTCTGGAAAACCAGGCATAAACGCTGGAACAGATTGTTGCGTCCCTTGTCGAAAACTTCCTTGATCAACCGGACATCCAAAACGGGAAAGCATATGATGTCACCAAATTTCCTTGAAGGAAATGTGTGTTCCTGTGCTATTCATTTAACCTTTGACCCATTGTTCAGGGATCCCTACAGTGTACCCGTTCGTGTACACGTACAAATTTATTCACGAACAAACATTTTGCCTGCAGGACACTGCGACAGAATATGGCGGGAAAATGGACGACAAGGGGCGCGCGTGTCTCGCGTCGCTGCGCCACTGGGCTGGGCGCCTCGGTAACTCCAACCCGGGCAAACTCGCGCGCCAGCTGCCGGACGGGTCCGTCGTGAACTACGTGTGGAACGCCATCAAGGACAAGAAGGCGACGACTGCGGAGCTGCTACGTGCGCTCCAGGACACGCTCAAGACGTACGACAAGGCGAAGACACCGCTTAACCACAGAACCATCGAGAGGGAGATCAACTACCTGAGCGGCCTGCCCTACTGAGTCAATCCAGTTTATTCGTCTCTGTCGGTTGAATTGCACATTGCGATGTTTGATTTTTGACGAACATGCGTTTTCAATAACGAAATAAGTTGTACGAAAAATGTTTATTTCAATTTCACTGGCCAATGCATTTTCTGTGGCACCAAAACGTCTTGGTCGACTTCCTGCAGCTCAATTACAGTCCGCACACCTGAAAAAGCCTGTCTGTCGCCTTCCAACATGCACGTCAAGTCCGCTTCGCCCAATCGTGAGACAGGCAAAGTCTTTCCTCGGGTTTGTTTTCTCTGACGACAAGGCGGACGCAAGGTACATGCAACTAAGTAACAAGTGCCCACGTGTGTCCATGCTTGAGACAGCAAATTCGCACAAAAAGCGTTCAGTGCGGTTTCTTCGGGCTGTTGTCTCGATGATTCGTTTGCAAAAACTCAGAGAACAGAACAGGGAGGAGGAATTGAGCGTTGAATCGTGAGCCTCAGGTGCACAAGGAAAATTTGTCCCTCTCAAGAGCTTCATCCCATCACCAAATCCTGGTGCCTGGTGATCTTCCCTTGCAACAATTTGCACGTGTTCAAAAAATGCGTCAAGAATGAATCTCATGCTCGTATAAGTCGGCGCACCTCCGAGGGCAAAGCAGTCTTTTCTGTTTCCTGCGGCTGCAAACGATGCATGGGCGACGTGACAAAATTAGTGTACACAGGCTTTCTACAGGGATGTACATCCGGTCAGCTTTGCAAAAAGCTCATCTGGTGAAACAGCCAAAAGTCGCTTTGCATTCAAGCTTCCAAAAATGGGAACATGATGGGTTTTGTCGGATGCATGAGCAAAGAGCATGCATGCAGGACGCAACTGAGGAGTTGGCGTCAAATTCTGAGTCTGACGCCCCATTCAAGTTTACATGTACAAAACAGGCTATAGACAAGAGAATCTCAAATTTGACAGTCGTGTTACAAAATGAGATACAAGTCCAGTCCCTTTGCTGAAGACAAAGCGGCACCATCTTGGAAGAGGTGGACGGATCCAGAGCACACGACCCATCTTCTCCAAGAAACGGAGTTCCGCACCATTTGCACGGGCACGGAGCTGCTTCTCTCTCGTACCTACAGTTCACTGGCCTCAGGCTTGCCAAGCGACGACGCAGCGCCGGTCGTCGCTCTGAGATCCTATGTCCAATCAGACACGAGACGCACGGACCCTGAGTTCGCCAGGATTGTCAGCGGCACTTACGCCGTTGTGGAGGCGCTCGTGGTTCCGCTGGTTGTCGTGGTCGGCGTCTCCGTCGGGTCGTTCAGCTTCCCACCGACGTCGAAGTAGCGCTTCGAGTGAGGCGCTGCTGAAACAGGCAATCAAAGGAAAGCTCAGAGTTCTGCGTGGTGTCGACAAGATCCCACTGCAAAGTTCGCGTTTTCACGGGAGACTTGACCAAACACCGTAAATCTCAGAAGCGGCAAACTTTTCGGCATGCAGATTCCGGTTGCACAACGTTCCGCTTGACAGAAGGAAAGGTGTGTGGAGCCGCGACGGCGAACGCACCGTGTGGGTTGCAGGACTTGTCCTCGATGCACGTGTTTCCGCTCCACTTCCTGCTGTAGCCGCACGTGAACTCAGTCGCCATGTAGTTGGCGTAGCAGATGATGAACTTGTTGCAGTCGTAAGGGTGTGCGTGCGCTCCCGGCTTGTGCCTCTTGCAGAACCCTTCGTGTCAAGAAAGGAGATCACGAGCAATTGTTTCAGGTCAATCAAGTCAACAACGTAAAAATATAGCTCAGCTAAAAATAGGTCTGAAACGACGAGGTACAACATCCTCTTGGGACCAGGACCAGTGGAAGGAGTACGAAATGTTTACGTTGCGTGTGCCTTTTTCGGACACAGTGTAATCTTACATCGAGTTGCCATGGGTGCATGCAACATGCAGTGTCCTCAACCAGTGGCAAAAGACAGAAATGTGCAAATAATTACAGACTGTATTGTTGGAGCACAACAATTGTGGCTGTTGTCCTGGCCACAATACGCGCCCACGGGATGTGTCAGGCATGGTGGGGACAGACTTGATGTTTGAATTTTAAAACGTTGTTTGGAAGCTCTGGGCATTGTTTGGCTGCCTGCTCGACGAGATCGAAGAATTGCTTGATGACTGCAACGTCACCTTCAAAATACTTGACAGCCAACCAAAAACTATTTGGCGAGATGACTTTCAAACAGACGCGTGATCATGACCGTACCGTTTTTGTTGGGGTCGTACTTGGCACGGGCTTGTCTGGCGTACCCATCGAACGCATTGACATAGCCGTCCATTCTGTGTGGGTATGGGTTGTGAGAGTCCAACTGTTTTCCGTAATTATTGTGTCTCTCTTCATAAATCTCGTGCTTCAAGTGCTTTCTGGGAGATCCGTATACAGGCACTCTTTGTTCCTCGTTTTTGTGCCACACTGGGTAGGTGTAAGTCTTGACCTTGGGTCGCACCCTTTCGCGTGCTCCGTAACCGTGGTTGTGGCCGGTGTAAGTCCTTCGTTCTGGTTTGTGATCATATCTCTTGGGCTGCGGTTGGTAGATTCTGTTTTCTCCGTAGGAATGAACGTGTCCAGGTTTGTACCCGGGGGGAGGATGGTTGGGCCGCCTCTTGTACGGAGACATGTGCTGGTTGTTGTGGCGGCGGTCGTTGGGTCTGTCCAATCCATAAGTCTCCCCGTATTGTCCAGGAAACCCATAATTTTGAGGGAAAGCAAAGTCGTCCGCCTTTTCGTCATCAGAAGAGTCTTTGGGTACATCTGTCTTGCTCTTGGTGACAACAGCCGTTTCAAAGTCTGACGACTGATCGTCGGCGGAGTCGGTGCTGGTTTCTTCCGGTTTCAAGTGATCGCCCTTGTTCTGCAGTACGACCGGTCGCGCAGACTTTTCATCCGCCCGAGAAACCGCATTGGGCAAGGCGTGCAAGAATTCTAAAATATTCAAGTTGAAGAAAATCATGAAGTCATGAATGTAAAATGCACTCGACTTCGAGGCGCACACACATCTCACGTGAACTTTCCGTTGCGCCTTAGGCTGCAGCCCGAGGCCAGAAGATTGTCAATGCGTCCTTGTCAAGACAAACAGAATATTTTAACATCATTTTCTCTTCTGGGAAATGGTGTTTCATAACACAATTAAAAGGCAGACAGAAACCAAGAACATCTTGTCAGTGTCAAAAGCCCGGACAAGCAGCGCTGTCAGCGTTACAATACCCAAGAAAAAGACATACCAGAACTTCAACTTTCAGTCCAGTGACCGCACGTTTAAGTATTTCACACACCTTTCCTCAACACGTTGATGTTGTTGTGCCTTCTCTCGTTTTTGGGTCAACAGAAACATCAAATCAAAGCCGGACCACACGTCAGACAGACATGTTCTCAAAGGTTGCTGTCTGGAGGAAATAGGCCCAATGCACACAAGAAGCCCATGACTCTGGGTCATACATCCCCTCACAAAGTCCTGGCTTGCTGCAGTCTTGACAGGATGTAATATACCTGTTTGGCAGAGGAATCCCGACGGCTCGACAACCTTGTCCCCGACGGTTCTCGTCCACTCATTGGGCCGGTCGCTCCAACCGACGCCGGATGCCGCGACGTAATCCTCGGACGGGTTCTGTGTCTCGGGTTCGCCTGCAATCACGGAACCAGTACATACGATTGATTCACTGCACAACCGAGGCTTCTTTCAAAGCGGTACGACTCATACTGGTGCAGATTTCAGGTGAAGTGACATTCTTGCAACTCACCTGGGAGCCAAGGGGCCTGGTTCTTGTTGAGTTGCTTCTTGTTGGTCCACTTGAAGTCGCCGTCCTTCTGCTCATCGGCCAGCCCGATCCAATACATGTTCAACGGGCTCATCTTTGCTGCCTGAAATATCGTAAAAATGCTGCGAGTCGCAGCCTCTGATGAACTGAGAAGCCAAGCTGATGAAAGATCTCCATGTCGTCGGTGCACATGGGTCAACCAACATGAATGAGGTTGTTTGAAAAGGAACCCTGTCAACACGTTCAGCAAGGATTTTCCTTGTCTTTTTATCCAACCTCAAGGCTGGAACCTGTGACTCGATTTTCTTGTGCCCTGTGACACGTTGCTACGCACCTTGCGGATGGAGTCTGCAGCCATGACGAGTTTGGGCGAGTTGAGCGAGGCGAGGTCGCCGCCCAGCCCGATGCAGATGGTGCGCGCGCTCTGCCACGACCGGTCGTCCTCGTTGTTGGCGTACTTGATCATGGCGAGGCAGGTGCCCGACAGCTTCCGGAACCCCTCCCGGCATCTCGTCTCCGCTGCGAGAAAATGTGCCAAAGGTTCGGTCGGTTCACTCATGACCAAGGTGCTGTTCTTGGCTTTCAGAAAGCTCAGGGCCAAAAGACTCCGATTGAGGTGGTCGGCAACAGGTCCCAAAGAAAGTGAGTTCAAGCAGTTGATCAAAATTAACTCCAAACCTACGAGAGGAGAAAAAAAGCGTGCTTCCCTTGTTTGGAACAGAAGTACCAAATTTGTGCAGCTTTCTGCACATGCACGAACCGCTTTGTCGTGGCTGCGTTCTGATTTCGATTCAGACGAGCGCGATTCGGCTCAGGAGCGACGCACAGTGAAGCGAAAGGATCCAAAGCAGAGAAGAACATTGACAATTGTGTATCTGCCCTACCTTGAACATGACTTCGAATTCCAAATGTTAAGAGTAAAAAGCAAATGTTTAAATAATCCATTGAAATGAACTTGTGGTACAATTTCTTCATGTTCCTGTTTTTCTGTGTCTTGAGTTATCTTTCCATTGAGCGTCTTCTCGGTGGTGTGTCGCGACATGTATCAGCAATGACCAGGCTCGACCCATACATCACTGTAACTGTCAATGCGGATCTCTTATTAAAACGCCATTCCTTCATGGCGGGTTCATCCCTGTGTGCAGCCACACAATCAGGCGCGCTGTCTGACGAGCAGTGCGTTTCGTGTGCGAACCACTCGCCCTGTTCCCGGGAAGTACCTCCGTTCCAATCTATTGTTCAGTGCCCACCACGTTTACACAGTGTCGTGTGGCAAATAGATATTTAATTATTTATTGTTCTCACTGTTTATGACCGCAGTTCCTTATTTAGTTGCGCCTGTAAAATGTCGAAAACCATGCAGTTGTGCATCACATGCGCTCCGCTCTGTGAAGTTCCGCTCCTGAGTGCGCTCTGTCAACGCAGTGCCACACCTGTCGCTCTGCAACTTTGAAATTGCAAAATGTTGGAACTTCAACTGGCTGAACGTTGCAGCGTTTCACACGTTTGAGGCAACTGTCAACGAAGTTATGATTTTTATTGCAACTCTTTGAAAGCAACTCCTTTTTAATTATGCATTTGTTCACTTGCGGCAACTTGACCCACAATTTGCATAGATCTGTTTGTTTTGCATAAGTGCATTTTACATACGAGATTCTTTCACACATGCACTGTAAGGTTTTGTTTCACTCTACTGTGACAAGAGCACAAGTTTGCGACTTCAATCAAAAAACCTTCGCAACTCCCCCCGCCCCTCCCCCCCCCCCAAAAAAAAAAAAAACAACCGCGAAACAAGCAACCACAAGGAACAATTCCATTTGAACCAAACTTCAAACTTTTTCAAACTGTCCTGTCCTGTTTGTCAATAACTGGCACAGGAACGACGGAAGCACCAAAGCCGCACGCGCACAGAAAATCAAGCGGGCCATGCCGAGGGCGAAGGCAAATCTGTGCGCCTTTCTTTCGTCCGTAGGCAGCAACAATCGATCCATATGGCACCAGATTCTGACAGAGGCTTTGACCTTGAAGCAAAGATCGGTAACGAGTGTTTTGCGGAGACTCACTGTATTTCGCACCCAGGCTTGAGACTTGTAAAACCTCGGGCAATCTATCCGCAACAGATCCTCTCTGCAAGCAAGTTGTGCGGGCAGGAATGACTGCAGTGTGCGTCCAAACAGTTTTGAGAACAATACTGGTAACTCGATGGACGTTGACTCTTTGATCTGAAACGGCGTGTGTGCGACATGATAATAAAAAAAATTTAAACGGGGATGTGGATGCTTGGGGGGTCTGTGCTTCTTCACTCCCAACAGGGATTATTTTATTTGTTTTTTACAGCACCTGAAGGTCACTTTTGTTTCTTTCGACTTTGACCTCGCGAGGTTGGAGGTTGTGTGTGAAATTTGCTGGCCTCGAAATAATTAAAAAGGGAATCACAAGGAACGCGACATGGTTTACTTGTTAACGTCAATCACACTGGGTGGGTGAATTAATTAAATGCGCGCCGAATGCGTGACATTTTTGATTTATTTTGCTGAGAACATGCAGCCGTCGTTCAGCTCGTAAAGACCAGGAAATGCTTGTCAAATCAAAAACCAGCAGAGTCACCAGTGAACCAACCTCGTGAATACCGAGAAGACCCGTCCGGAATAACAAAACTATCTCCCTGGTAGTGCCGCTGTTGCACACATCTTGTTGCGTGGTGACTTGAACGACAGAATAATTGCAGAGTCCAAGCACCTCGAGACCAAATGTTTCTCAGGTAACCAAACCAATTGCATCGGCCTGGTGCAACACGCGCACGAGTTTTTGACAACTCACAACAATGGTTCACACAGGCGGTGAGACAATTAATGAACGCATGTCCAAATTAGCCTGAGTTACCCAGACATGTCAAAGATTAATTGATCTGGTATCATCACTGCTCGATCCTGACTTCTGTCCCTTTGGCAACAGGACACAAGTCACGCGACAATTTGGGAGAAACAGTGCAAATAAAAGTTTTATTGTTTTTCTATTATTTATGGTCTCTTCAATAACCAGCAGTAAAACTGCAAACACATTGTTCTGAAGCGCAAGCTTTTCCTTTTTGTGCGCTATCATCTGTTTTTGTTTGGATAACTTCAGCACAACAAATCTTGGGATTGCCGCAATCAAAGGAAAACAAATGTGGACTGCCTTTACGCACGATATGAAGTGTTTATGGTTCTGATACTCCACAAATTTCCAATGCAATTGCTTGTACTTCTTGCAGTGACATACTCCTTTGTTTGCAATAGCGAAGGGAATAAACTGTGGAAAAACAAGGATGAAAGTACGCACAAAGAGGGTGAGTTGGAGAGGTGGATACGTTGCAATTTTAAACCAGGGATTTTTGGAAGTTATTGCCTCGAGTTGGACAGAGTTATTTGTGCCTGATGTTGTACACAACCCAACATTCTGGCGGAACAAGGATTGTGCCAGTGGAAAGCGAGAGAGGTAATCTGTGTGGGGCTGGACATCGGGTCTTCCTTGACCACCAGCGCAAAGTTCTTGGCTCTTTCCATGCTTGAAATATGCAGAAATGACAGCTTCACAAAAAAATTTGAGTTTTATTGCGTGACACTTTTGGCATCTCCGCAATGGTGTGTTGTGGCGACTGCCACTCACCCACCACTTGCGCAATGATGATGAGAAGTGTGCGAGTCGCCGTGTTCACTGCTTGAGGGCAAGATGGGACACGACGCGACGATACGAGAGCGATGAAGAAGGTGCGGACGTCACTTGTGTGTGTGTGTGTGTGTGTGTGTGTGTGTGTGTGTGTGTGTGTGTGTGTGTGTGTGTGTGCGTATGTGTGTGTGTGTACAAGTATGAATGTGTGTGCATGTGTGTGTCGTTGTAGGTGTGGGTGTGGGTGCGTGTTGTGTGCGTGTGTGTTAGGTAGCGCACGTACACGCTATTTTGTGTCGCAGCAGCGGGCGGCGCGTGTGGGGACGGGTGGGTGCAGGGCGGCACGCGCTGCTACCTGCCCATCTCGAGTCAGCCGGCCACGTGGCTCGCCGCACGCATGCGCTGCTTCACGCTTGACTCCGACCTCATCTCCATCAACACGCTGCAGGAGCGCGTGTTTGTCGACAGCATCATGGAGGTACGACATCGTCTTCTGGACATACCAGGAGCGACCCTCACAGATGTGCATGTACCTAGAATGTGTGGTTCAAGTAGCGCAAACACAATAATTTTCAAGATTTATCAAGTAACTGTCTGAGTCGTGTTTGACAAGTCTGGGAAGATCTGCCATCCATGGTGGTTCTTGTCTACTCGTATCCAATGGGCCTCGAAGCCTGCCCATTTAATTGCTTGGTGCGCATGTTGCAAGTTCCCACAGGCCACCCACGTTGTTGAAAGAAGCCCACACCGCAGTCACAATATTTGACAAAAAGTAGTCGCTTCACATGCACATGCAGCAGAGTGGTCTGAAGAGCTACGACGAGTACTGGTTGGGGCTGACGGACCACCTGACGGAGGGGCGCTTCGTCTGGGTGGACGGAACGCCGCTGGTGCCTGAACTCGCCAACTGGAGAGACGGTGAGACGCGGCTGTGACAGCTGTATGTCGTCCTCAGCAGACCGAGCCGCTGTTGGAAGGCACCACTTCAGTGTCGAAGTGGCTGGCCTGATGCTCCCCTGGTGTAGGTCTACAGTCTCGGCGAAGCTTTCTGCGTGCAGTCTGCAATGCCAGTTCTGCTCAAAATTCCGTCATTCTCCACTGGACCCTTTTGGCCTTGGCCCTGCACGAAATTGAACAGAAAGGTAGATTCAAACATGCAGAACTGCCAGACGCGGAATTTCTATCAATCAGGTGCCACTCGGAGTTTTCCTCTGACACAAGAGTTTTGACTGAATTGTCCCAATTCTGCATCTTCAGAGAACACAGAAAATGCTCCAGGAGGCAGGAGTAACAAGACATGCCACACAGTTCGTGTGGGACGGAGTACATCGAAAGGGGGTGTATTACTTTCACAGCAGTAAGCGATCGTCTTTCCTTCACAATCGCTTTGTTTGCTTTTCCATGCATGCAGATCAGCCAGACAACGACGGGGGTGTGGAGCACTACATTGCGGCGAGCGGTCGTGGGTGGAACGACCTGCCCGACTCCAAGAAACTGTCTTCATATGTCTGCGAGCGAGGCGCGTTCTGCTGGCATGGCTGTCGTGACTGACTGACTGACTGACTGACTGACTGACTGACTTGAACCAAATTCTTATTCAATATGATTCTGCCTGTCAATGTTTTTGCAAAAGGAAACGAAACCAGTGTCTGTCATCTCATTGTTTCACGTACTCTTGGTTGAGTGAAATGCACGCAATCGTCGCATGCTCACGCTCACGCTCACGTTCTCTGTCAGGGTTCTCCACACCAGCAGCCTCCTCAGCGCAGGACAAGAAACCCAACACGACGCCTGTGCCGAGTCACGAAGACGACCCTTCCATCTACAGGTTCGAGAGCAAGGACGACAAGGACCTCAACTCGCACCACTTCGACATCCACGAAGCCATCAAACACGAACCGTTCAGTTTGAAAGCAAAAGTTCGCCAGAGCGCATTGATCCAGAATAGCGGCATTGCCCAGAGGAGTCTCGGTTTCGGGAAACGTGCGATTTCTCGAAAGGCGTTTCTACTTAATGGTCTGCCTGGTGGTCAAGGTTTGTGTCTCAACACTGAAATGTGTTGACGCTTTGTTTTCCATAAATTTGATTCAAGGGTGCGTATACTGATAAACATCTGACATGGACACCCAACACCAAGCACATGTTCCGTCGTTTGTGCAATGTCGTTTCTTTCTCTTCCATGCAGACTCCACAGGACTGCAGGGTCCTTCAGGTCCACGCGGACCACCAGGCCCCCAAGGCAAAGCGGGTGAACCAGGCCCCCAAGGTGAACCAGGGAAAGCAGGCCCAGCTGGTCCACCGGGAGTGGCAGGGCCTACAGGAGCTGCGGGTCCTCCCGGCCCACCAGGACCCCCAGGACCCCCCGGTCCCCCTGGTCCGGCTGCACCATCACCAAACAGCGCATTGGCATCAGTGGCACAAATGATCAAAAATCTACCGCAGCCGAGGCAACCTGTTGTGCCACAACCTGCTGTGCCACAACCTGTTGAGCCACAACGCCAACCGCCACAACAGCAAAAGAACCCGTCGTTACAATCGGTGCTTTCGTCGGATCCAGAACTTGAAATCCTGAGACGCTTGGAAGGCCTCTCTCGCAGGTCACAGAAGCAAAGTCACACGCCGCAGCAAAACCAGATGGCCTTCACAGGCGTCAATCAACCGTTTTCCGGCTTCCAGCAGCAGGTACGCAGGTACAGTACAGGCAAATCATCAAGCTGTCGGATCCAACCTGTCAGTTTGACTGAGGAGTTATTTGTGTTTTTCTCCAGGGTCAAGGAATGTTTGGAAACCTCGGGGGCCAGCAGCAGCAGCAGCAGCAGCAGCCGCAGAGGTCTCGTCCCAGACTGGTCGGTGTTCAGCCGATGCAGCCGCGCAGGGCGTTCAATCCTCCCCAACCCAGGCGCCCTCAACAACAGGCACCGGCCAACGCAGCAGGAGCACACGCTCCTTTCGGCATGATGGACGAAGAGCACATGAAAAGACAACTGGAGGAGTGGATGGCCAAGGAAGGCCACGGGCTGAGCCAATCCAACGTTGTAGGTCTGGGAAAGCAACTCGGTGACTTGCTGCTGGAGGAGGAGGACGGCAGGAAGCAGCGGGGGCAGATGGATCAGGGTCAGGGAGGCCCCCGATACGTCTCCCCACAACACGCGCGACAACTTCCGGCCAATAACTATTACAGAGGCTTCGAGATGCAGCGGCAGAGTCCACCACACGGCGCCTCGTACACCCAGCTGGATAAGCCGCGGGACAACAAGATCAACCCCAATGAAAGTGGATTGAGACTGACCGGTCGCAAAGGCCAGCCAGTGAATGGTACGGTATCTTTTTCCTGCACAATGTGGGGCTTGCAACGTCGTCAAGTGTGTTTTGAGGCACAAGAACACATTTTCGAACCAAAGCGAGTTCGAATGGTTTGTTGTGTACGCTCCTGTTATGGTGCCTTTTCGATTTCAAAGCTTGAGAAAATTCCACGATTGTCCTCCCAGAAATGTGTCGCGACAAGAAGGCTGGTGCCTACTCGCACCCCGAGAGCAACAACCACTACATCATCTGCTACAAAGGGAACCGCGGTCTCGCCTTCAGCTGCGGCAGAGGCTACGTCTGGTCCCGCGGAGCCTGTGTCAGCCACGACGGTACGTTCTCTTTCCGTTTGAAAATAGCTGGGGAACTGTCAGGTTCTTGTTGTTTTCGTTTAATATATTTCCTGGATAAAGCCACTGCAAATTACGTTTTCACTTCGTGAACGTGCACACGCATGTATGTCTCGCAGGCCACACATAGTTTTGCCCGTGTTTTTGCCCGTTTCAGTGTTGAGTCCCTCAACAAGCGCTCTCTCGTCGCTGCGACACGCAGGAGACCCTCACATCGAGCCCATCAGCGGATCGACGCCGTGGCGCCCGCAGGAGATCGTCGGCGGCGTCGCCATCGTGCTGCTCTACGCACTCGTCGCCGCCGTCTTCGCCACGATCGCGCGGATCGACCGTCGCGTCAACCGCCGCTGGAAAACCCTCGCACCCCTCTCCCGGACTTTCTACAACAACTGCGGCAGGACTCCACCCCAGAGCCTCAAGTCGCTTTGAGTCCGACTGGCACCCGTTGATGCACGCACGGGGGACCATGCACACTCGCGCCAAAAGGGCACGCGAGAAAACACGACTCGCGACTCCCTCTGGTGACACGGTCAGCGTACCGCACAATCGTGCACAAAACAAAGGCACAGGCAATGCTGGTTTGCAAACAAGACTGTATTATGGAAACAACGATCGACGAAAACGCGAAACAGCTGCAGGTTGCAATCAAGCACAGAAAACACAGGAAATGAACGAACATCTCAGCTGCAGATTTCGTAAACGTTTCCTTGGGCTACTCCGGGGACAAACCTCGCCAATAGAACGTATAGTTGTCCATCAAGAAAGACTTGGTGTACTCGTAGGCGAGGAACAGCGCTCCTGTCGCGGGGAACGTTCTCAGCAGCGTGGGTCCGAGTCCCCTGTACAGAGAAGCTGCACCTGAAATGCGTGCATCACGAACTTCAACAATGAAGCGAAGATTTCCAGGGTAGACTTTGTTGAACTGCCATGGTATCAGCTCATCTCTGCATGCTTATCACCGAAAGTTGTTTCCTCGATGATGCTGTACAAAGACGTGTTTGATACTTTAGTTACTTTTGCAAACAGTTGTTACGTTATCTATCACTCCATGGAGAATGCATTTTGTCGTTGACGGAAACTTTTTTCCTCGAATGACGTCATTGTCTTTGTGTATTTGGTGTGGTGTTCTATTTTCGCATCGCATCACTTGCCTTCCGTTTTGACGATGTGGCTCAACGTGCCGATGAAGGAGAGTCGCTTCTGCCGCTGCGCCCCGGAGACGTCGACCTGAACCCGAGACTTGATCACGTCCGCGGGGAAGATGGCGAGCCAGAAGGCGACGCCGCCGAAGCCGCCGCACAGCATCGTCGTCACCGCACCTGCGCGTTGACGCGGTGACACAAACACTAGAGTCTGCAGGCAAAACACGTGCACCGAGGCTTCGTCTCAACACTTCATGAATTCAGTTCCGAACTCGACTGTCACGCCAGAGCGAGAAACATTTTTGACGCTGAACTGTAAAAAGGGCTCACTCAGATCTTTTTCTGGTTTGCCTCCGGCGAGAAGTCGTCTGGATCCTTCGTAGCCTCCGAAGAAAAAGAAGTATCCTGGCATTTCTCGGGCAATGGTGGGCACAAATCCCCTGAACATTCCTCTGAGGCCGTCCTCTCTCAACACTTGCTGAGTCACAGACCACGGTGTTCTGAAATCCGGTCAAACAGCAGCATTTGTTAAGGTTGTGCTGCCTTTACGAGTGTGTGTGGCCATGCATGCTGCAGAGCTGTAGGACGGCTTCAGTTCGCTTCACATCACTGTTTACAGTGACCGTCCTGACACATGTGTATTGCATAGCACACATGCATGCAGTCCGTTCTCAAAAATGTCAGTTGTGTGGGCAAAAAGGGCGATGATTTTGAGGCACTCAAAACGGGTAGGCCGCTGGACAGGGCCAACGGGTCATGTTCGGTTGAACCAGACTTTGGAGCCTGGGTCCTCAGATTTCCTTGTGTTCGATGTTCCAGCCATTTAGAGGGGGGACTGTGCTAATCTGATTGCATTGGGTACATTGTGTACATCCCGCCATTCCCTTTTGCACAGCTTCTGGTTCCCACGAAGTGCCTCGCGTTCAACTCACATGTCCTTCATGGAGACGCCCCTGACGAGCCCAACGTTTATTTTCTCCCGCATGGCCTGCTGTTTGCACTTGATGAGCTCGGTGGGGCAGAGAGTGAAGGAGCAGAAGAATCCACCCATCGACCCTGCGCACGCGTTCTGCAGCGGAGTCAGCTGCTCGACGTTCTTCACCCCACAGGCGAGGCGCACGCCCTTCTGACACAGTCCGTAGGCGAGGAAGAGCACAGAGTTCTCGCTGACCTGCGCCAGCAAGCTCGGCAGGGTCCCTGAACCGAGAGGAGCGACAGTTGAAGGGAACAAGGTCTGAAAAATCCTCCATGTTTACCAGCCAATTTAATCCCAAACTGACTGACGCGAAAATCTTGAAATTGGAAACAATCGTGCAGAACCTTTCTTGCAGCGTGCAGCTCATCTGGCTTTCATCTTTTCAATCCAAATTCACAGCGCTCAAACGGAATTGTGTTCAATCAGGCCACGGTTGACCTGGGAATTTGTTTCCACGAGCTTGCGCAGTCTTGTGTGTTCACAGATTTCATTCACACTTTTCTCTGAATTATTCTGACCGCACCCCATCAAAGTAGATTTTCAATGTTGCCATTTTCACCTGCATACAGCCCCTTCCAAATGCCATCCTGTTTGTACGTGTGCAAAAGGCACTTCAGTCCATTCTTGTGGAGCGAAGGAAACGCCTGCATTTTCACTTTGACCGTGTCCAGAGGTTGGCCGACGTAAACGGATGCTGCTCCGCCTGAAAAGAGCCAACGCTCCCTTGCTGACAAACGATACAGATCCTTTTCTCCAAAACAACACAAACCTTCAACCGATCCCATGAGAACCTCCAATTAAGACAATCAATCAGCAACCCTTTCTGGTGCCAACTCGAGAGTGCAATAGACCCACCTGCCATTCCCCCAACGAGATCTATCACAGCTTCCGCCATATGATCCTGTCCTCGACTTGTTTCCTTCATTTCTAATCGAGGTCCTTCAACTCTTTGTGAGCGGTGGATCAGTCAGTTCAGGAGCGAAACTTCACACTTGACTTGAGCTCGCTGCAGCTGCACACACAGACGACTCTGCTCAATTCAAGCGTTTTCTCTTGGGAACACACGTGTCAAATGTTTATCAGGACACCTTGTGTGAACTGTACACTGACATACATGCCTTCTGATATCATTGTCATCTACAATGTTGTAAATTTTATCAAATCTTTTGATTTGTTTCTCACGTTGAGAATGACCGCCGCACATCCCATCGTTCACTTTGAAACGATTTGTTCCAAGTTAAGTTTGGCCTGTGACTACACTGGGACTTTTGCCTTTTCTGAACGCACAGCAGATTAATAGGGTATGTTACCAGTGACCTGTTTGCTGTGTAGACAACACTTCCGAATTCCCGTGGTAACTGTAAAAGTTCTGGGCATGCACCTTGAGCACGCATGCAGCTATGAAAGAGCGACGTCCGACTCTTATCGGCAAGGGCACTCCAACTTTGAAAGGACAACTCCACCAAAGTCACCCAAGAACAGGAGCACTCATGTTTTGCCCACCACAAGAAGTTTTGAGTTTGAGTACGTACCATACTCATGCAAATTCACACGACAAAGCGCATCTCCGGAGATTGTTCTACCGAACCAAGCATCATTCGCTCGGAGTTAGTACCGAGCCCCGGTCCCCGGGCACCACCTCTGGTATTCTCAGCCAACTGGTGATGACTTGTCCGTGGAAAGTTCTGGGGGTTGACGCCGGGTTCTGAACTTGCGAGAACTAAAGTGTCTCCTTGAAATGAAGACTTTGGTCTGTGCATGGTTCTAAGGTTGCCAATTCGTGAGATATCCGCCAGAAATCATCGAGCGTGAACAGCTTCAAATCCACACCAAAGGTGCGTGGGATAGTTTGGCAAAAAGTTCAACTTGAATGGCACAGACCATCGCAATCTCTGTACAAGGTTGCCAGAATACGTAGGAGACGTTTGTACAACATTTTATTTCCTTCCAACTCCCAAACACAGTGAAGCAGTGAATCTGCGTGTGTGTCATTGCTCCTGAGAGCTGTGTGGAGGGACCGCATGTCCAGCAGCTTTGTGTGAAGCAGCAGCTTCAACGTTTGAATTTTATCGAACGACCGAGTCAGTCAGTGCAGAGCAGCCGCCCACAGAGAGTATTGTGCACGGAACTGACAGAATTGTTGCGTCACTGAAGACCAATCGCTTTGAGAACGAGTTTGAAACATCCCAGGACTTCAAGAGCACCATGGACAAGGAATGCAAGTGTGGAGACGGTACGTTCCGCAATTTTTGTGGCAACAAGAACACGAAGTTCTGCTCAGGTTGATTCTTCAACCGCATGCAACAAAATGAATGAAACGAGAAATGCGTCCACCGACTCGCAAAACGGCTTCCGGCCTTTCGAAAGAAAAGCTCGTTTTGTGATGTAATGACAGGAGATTGGAACTGCCGCGACGTCGTTTCATTGACTCTGCTTCATTTTCTGTCTCGTATTCTTTTTGCATGCACACAATTAGCTCATTGCCAATTCACAATGGCAGCTGAAACAAGTGAAGTTGGTTTCTAGGTTGCAAATGTGGTCCAGACGTCCCGGAGGGAGAGAGGTGCGCCTGCGGACCCAACTGCAAATGCGGCGAGTCGTGCGTCGGCAAGAAAAAGGAAGCTGGCTGCAGCGCCTGCAAGAGTAAGTGATTGTGCCCGTGCATGGGTCCTACTCTGGTGACACAGAAAGAGTCAATCAATGACAATTCTGAGACGCTTGCAGAGAACAGGCGAGTCTGCACACAGATTCCTTGAAATTCGATCGTCATGCAGCAGTCAACCTCGATGTTCGTTTTCCCGCTGAACCGAACTGCAGTTTGGTCCTGGAAGGCCAAAGGAGCACCGCAGTGCCTGGGCTGACTGCGACAATGAAATCGATCTCTCCGGAGTTACATGTACGAAGGAGCACGCATCAAGGGATCACATGTGTCACTTCCAGAGATACACAAGACGAATGAAAAAGATTACGAGTAAGTTGTGTCCCGCGCGCATGCTTATCTCAGCGCGACCAGAGACATTGAGAATGTTGTGATTTCCTTCAATCAACGGTGCTTTCCAGACCGTCTGAATGCATCAGGAGTGGCTCAGGGGTTGGGGCCCCAGGACCTCTGTAAACTTCCACATGGAAAGTTTGTTCAAAGAAAAAAGCCGTCCGTCCGTGCCTCCCCTCCCCCGAATCCCCAGTCAATTGTTGAAAAAAAGGGGTGAACTGAGTCACTGCCAACGATTTCGTTGTCACTGCATGGTTAGCATTGCCGCTGTCAGCTGCTCACCCAAAACAAGGGTGAACTTTGCGGGGTGTCTGAAACTTGGGCACGACTTTTACACGAGTGAGTGTATGGCAAACATCTTGCGCTCGGAACCCTCCACGAATTATGAATCCTGTCCAGCCTTACTCAGAAATATTCTTTGCCATTGCAGGCGGCGACTGCAAATGCTGCGGCAGTGGAAAAGAGTGCAAATGCGCATCTGACGATTGCTGCAAATAGATCCATTTTCCCACAGTACGAATATGCAAAACGGAAAAAAAAAATTCCAAATCAGATGTCAAAACATCGCATGCAGCTGCTTCCAAACAAAATATCACACAGAAATACATGTAAATTGAAACGTGTTCACGTATTCATAAAATAAAAATTGTTGTCAGCGCAAAGTGAAACCTTTTTGCTTGGTTAGCGGCGGATTCGGTGAAAAGATTATGTCGATTCACCCAAGCTTTTCTGTTGTGTTTCGTGAAACGACATCCAAGGTCAAAGGTGAACGTGTTGAATCTGTGACGCAATGAGTGGAAAATTAATGTCTGCAACAGATGATTTATTTTTCTTCCCGCACTGTGTGGTTGAATCACAAACCACTTTCAAATTTTGCGCACGTTTTGCACACGGCACCAAGAAAGAGACAGGCCCCAAACGTGTAGAAAATTTTCTGGGGATCCGGGTGGCCCACGCACCCCGTGATTCCGAAAAGAAATGACCACTCTCATAATTTCCCATTTTTGCAAGTATCACATTTAAACCTGCAAGTGCGGTCCGAACCCCTGCGACCTGAACTGATCGATCAAGTTTGTTCCCGTCTGGACGCAGTTTTTCCTGTGTTGCTTTCTCAAGTTCCGTAATTTTACCAGAGAAACGAAAATCCCCACTGGGTGGGGTGCCAGTGATGTGAGGAAACACTCTGCTTTCCTCAACTTTGTTCAACGGGACCAGCTGTGGATCTGCTCGGACAGGTGACATGGGCCCACACTTTCAGCTCCGACGCGACTCTGCGGCTCTTTGCACACCGATACTGGTGGTTTTGCACACGACACAACACAGAGTACAAAAGGAAGCGCAATCTCGACCCTGCACTCAGCGCTTGCGAAGACATTCGACGTATCTTCACAGATTTACTTCACTGACAACCAGAAATGGCTGATGCACCTTGCAAATGCGCAGATGGTAAGTACTGACAGGTGTAGATTGTGCTTTTTTGTTCCGATGAATGGTATTGTTGTACGCCCATTCTTGTGCGACGTAACGTGAAGAACACGTGCACGCTGATGTTCTGTGTCCTGTAGCGGACCGGCTGAGTTGGCAATTCACCCCACGATCCCGAGCAAAATTGCCCCCCTTCCCTTTTCTGCTCGTAGTTGCAATTGCACCTGAAGCGAAAATTCAGGCGAAAAGTCACGCGTGTCTCCGCTTGGGGCGGGGTGGCCACACCACCAGTAGGTGTGGTTGCATTGAAGAAATGTCTCTCTGGATCCAGATACTTTTCTGGTGTAATTTTTACCACGACACCAACTGAAGTGGCTGATCCCATTGACACACTCGGAAGCCAAGAAATTCTGAGGCGAAAAGTTTTTGTCTGTCTCTTGTGCCGCGTGGCCACTTCCTCAGGAGCAGATGTGGACCCCCTTCCGCACTGCCAGACACTGGATCCGCGTGAGGTGTCCTTTGCTTCAAGGACAGTTCGATTCAAAATCACATGGGGTTCACTCCTCCATTCGTGCCTGATAGAAGACCGATCGATGTCACATGCTTCCTACTTTTTGAGCATTTTGTCCGGTCTGTCTGTACCAACGACACGGTCTGTGTACGGGGTCTGAAACGGACAGACATGTGATCCAGATCTTCTGCTTCTCAAACTGACCAGACTGTCATATCCTCAATCATGCTATTTTCAGGCTGCAAGTGCGGTCCCGACACGCCACGTGACGAGCGGTGCGCCTGCGGACCCAACTGCAAGTGCGGCGACGCGTGCGTCGACAAGAAGAACCGCTGCAAGGGCTGCAAAGGTGCGACTTCCAAGTCACGTTGCGTGGGCAAGGAACCAGACGTGACAACTACCTCGAGTGTGTGAACCAAACCTGCTCCCAAACCGCTGCTCCCAAACTGCCTGCTACATAAACCTTTCCACGTGTTTGCAGGTGCGGCGTGCAAGTGCTGCGTGGGCGACGTCGGCGACTGCAAGTGCACCGAGGACTGCGCGCAGGGCGGAGCGTGCAACTGTCCGATGGGCTGCTGTTAGTAGCGACGTCAGCCTCGGCCTCGAGAAACAATGCAGCTTGAAACGCACGATCTGACTGTCAATTAACCTCGAAAATTTTGGCCTGTTTGATGAAATCAACGAGTACACTTGAAACCATCGCCACAAATTTTGGGAGAGACGTAATTTCATTCCAGAAAACCACCAGATTTGTTGCTTGTGGCCGTTGACCGCTTCAGTATTTCAACTGTTTTCGTTTCGTGTTTGTAAGCCAATCGCCTTTCGAACAACAAAAACAACCAACAAGTGTCGAGTAAACTCGTAAGGTTACTATTTGCAGATGCAAACGTTTGTCTGATTGATAGTTATACACTAAGTAATAAAACATTGTAGCACCACTATATTCTAGAAACAGTGTTTCGTACATTCGATAGCATTGAAACGGACGTCGGAACAACTCGATCAGCAGCGTTCATTTTGCGAAGCCTTCATAACTTACAAAAACATAAATGAGATTTTTCTACAAAATGTTGCAACCACTGGCTACAGCAATCGCAGTTTTCTACGGCAGTAGTAACAGACTGAAAACTTTTCTATTGCGACACCGCGCCATTCGACTCAAGGTCACCACGAACCGAGCATATCGGGCGGACAAACCCACGTTCGTGAACGATTGGGCGTTCCATGCAAGGAGCAGTGCCGTCAAAGCATACACAGCTTATTTGCGAGACCAGGTGCTGAAGACAAAAACGTTCGCACGGTCTTCATTGCAAACATCGTTTCAAAGGCCACCAAATCACTGAGGACGCCCGTCGCCTTCGTCTTGTTTGGCAACACAAAAAGTATTTGCTGCCACGGAAGAAACCGAGCACACAAAAAATTTGCTGCGAATAGCATTGAGTGAGACCGGTAATTTAGCATGACAAAGAGCTCGCCTTCAACGTCAACGTTTGTGTAGTTCTGCAAAGAAATTCCATTCGCGACAACACAGCTGGACTTCGCAATTCGATCTTTGCAACAACAACACGACAGACCGTGGAGTTAGCACTTTCATTGTCGCGTTTCAAAACTCCAATGATATTTGCAAAGGGATCGAACTTATGTGTTGACAGCTGATCAACTATTTCAATGCTGAGCTTCACAAAATTGAAAGTTTCACTGGCGGAACACTGACACTGGACCGCGCTTGTGCACCTTGTGACAACGTATTGGCAAAGAACACAAAGTTTGCGAAAGCACTGTCTGAGACTCACACAAAATCACTCATGATCGCTCAGTTTCATGTCGCCAAAATTAACCTCAACAGAACGTGGGAAACATTTTGTGAATTGCTACGCACGACAGAACTGATAACATCAACATTCACCTGAAACCGAACGACTTGGCCGGTTACTGTTTCAAAAGATCTGTTCCCAGACAAAACACGAATCATGCACTCCACACGGAGCAACCCTGGACATTGTGACAACGGCCTGAGGATCAGAACCCTTCCCCAAAACAACAAAAGTAACACATCCTCGTGGTGTTTGACATGCGCCGTATCCTTGGCAGTGATGGTAGCATTTAACCTTTTTGGGGGGAGGAGGGGCGGTTGCTATGTTTCTATTCGGTTCTGAATGATTTTCGCTCTTTATTGGGCCCCACTCGGCCATTTTCTTTTATTCTTTGCAATAGATTTCTACTGTTCGCCCAGTGCACCAAAACCAAATATTTTCATCTCCTCACCTTCCGCTCTGAGACAAATTGACGTCTGAAAGGATGGGGCTGGGGTGTCAACAGACATAGGTATGTGACATTTTCTGTTTGGGCCAGACTTTACATTTAAATCCAACCTTCTGTCCAGAGTGTCCATCCGCATCATCTTCGAACTTTTGACCTGAGACACATTCCAGGGGAGTTGTCGAACAAAACTTTGGAACAGATAGTGTAAAGTTTCAGTGCCATTCCTGTCCACAAGTCGAAAGCTTCCGGATGCCAAAGTGTGACTGGCACAGATGTGTGGAAATTTGAGAAAATCGACGTGGAAAACGGACACCGTTTTTCGCTGTCCGTTTTTTGTTGAAAAACCATTCTCTTGCGGTGGGCAAACATTACAAAGGAGTTTCTTCACACACACACACACACACACACACACACACCACCCTAAATTGGTTCAACTGATAACAATTGAGAAAAACATGATGCGATAAACTCACCACCACTCCAACCAGCACTTCGTCTTTGCATAACGTGATTTGAAGCACACTGTTGGTCAGCGATACGTCCATCCAGATCAGCACGGATGTTGCGTGATAGCAGCTGGTGACGAAAAAGTTTTCGTCTGGGCGTCACTGCCCCTGCGCCGTGCGGTGCGCGGCTCTAACGCGCCTGCTTCATCTTCTCGAGGATCGGGATGACCATGTCGAACCGCGGCCGCTTGCTGGCGTCCTCGTTCATGCAGATCTTGATGAGCCGCGTCATGTGCGGAGACGTGCCCGGTGGCACGCTCACGCGCAGACCCTCCAGCGCCACCTGTGATTGAAAAACACAGACCTGAAAATATGTTCTTCGGCAGTGCACGTGACAAAAGGTGGTCGGCGGGAGGGAGGAAAAGAGGGACTTTCAAGACTTTTGATTTCCTTCGCAACAATTAAAGCAAAAGTTCATGTATGCAATGAGGTCCATCAAAATACGATGTTTTTGCCCCCTTCCCCTCAAGAATCCACTTTCAGTTTTCCACGAGCTCTGTGGGTTGGGCGGAGTTGAGGGGAGGGACACTTTGCTCAGAGGGAGGAGGGTTCTGCCGCTTTGTTTTGTTTTGGAGTCCAACTTGTTTTGTGCTTCTGCCCAGCCCCCTGATTTCCTCTGTGGGGTCAAAGAACGTTCCAAATTGTCCACAAGACAAGCATCACCGTTTCTCAAAGAAAATCACAAACTGCAATTTTTGTTTTGACTTTGTTGCAGGACACATGTTTTGGTCATCAAAATTCGAGAGTCCTTGACAGGTTCTCGATTTGCTACTATTTGGAGTGCCAAGGCCAAAGCAACACACCCAGTAGATTTATGAAAACGAAACCACGTTCCGCATTGAAAGCAATGCTTTCTGCGCACCACACCAAAACATGGGCAGCGTGTCTTGTGGACCGAGGTTTCATCCCAAAGATAACAGAAACCCGGTATACGCGTTACCAGAACGACCAGAACTGGGACGCACTGTCGCCTGAAAAAATCCGCTTGTTTTTCGAAACTAGCTGCTATTTTCGCTTTCAAATCTGAAGTAAAAGTCTGAAGTCGCGCTCACCTTCATGCCGATCTCCATGGGTGACATGTCAGCGAAAGGCACCTCGCGGGTCGCGAGCTCCCACAGCAGCACCGAGTAGCTCCACATGTCCGCCGCGCGGTTGTTGATGTCCTCCCGCTTCTTCAGCAGCGCTGCAGCAGAAAAACAACATGTCAGGAAGGAGTCATTTCCACAAAGTTTGCCACAGTATTGGATCACTCCAATGCTTTGCATGAAACTCATTTATTTGGGATTGAATGAGGTCGTTCGCCATGGCAGTGGAGAACCTGGAGCTGCACAGACACAAAACCTTCCAGAAAGGGGTGCAGAAGACCTCGTACGCGTTCATTGAAATTCATTCACACGGAAGGTCTTGATCAATGGTTGTTATCGGCTAAAACTTGCACTTCAATTGAAAGTGTTGTGATGGCACGAAGTGCAAATTAGACTTGCAAGTACACATCGGCCATGTGCACTTCTAGATCTACCAGAACATGATTCCTTGCACAATTTTTAATCAGGAGGAAGCCAACCAGGTTGCTTCACGCCACCCCACCCCCAACCTTCAGGTGAATCAACCTGGGTGTAAACAAATTTCAGAATTGTCCATGAGTTCCTTTCAAACCAAACCAACCTAGGTTACTTTACCACTAGATGATAAGTTGCAAAGCAACCTGGTTGCTTTTGACCTGGTACTTTTGACCAGGAGCAGTCCTCGCACAGCAATTTTCCAAAAAAAAAAGCAAAAAAAGCACTTTTTGAAGAAAAAAAAAAGTGCTTTTTGAAGAAAAAAAAGCACTTTTTGTGGGGCTTTCTATCAAATATTCTGGTTTGAAATCAAGTCTTGTTTCAGAGACTATTCTCTGATTATGGCTAAAAT
>JAAUXT010045037.1_pt1 | contig 36206 bp, 45 predicted proteins | sample 7278171 | NCBI WGS metagenome assembly JAAUXT01 (sample SAMN14350112, study PRJNA611818) | marine sediment metagenome | isolation source: surface marine sediment (1.8m) | place: French Polynesia: Moorea | collected 2018-08 | reverse complement strand
CAAGGAAGAATTGATGAACAAGGGAGAATTGACGACATTACCAATGCTGCAAGGGACTTCGCACTGCAGTTGCCTTGAGCACTGCTTCTTGTTTTCAAAAGGATTCGAGTTTCGAACACAACAGAATCCTTCCCGAATTTCCACTTCACTGTGAGTGCGACTCATTCAAACAAATTCATTATCTACGGAAGCATTTTGAAAGACAACATTTTAAAATTCCATAGCAGAGCAAACGGGGACGGATGTCACCACGTCCTGCCAGGAATCGGTGACTTCATTTCCTCCAAGTGGCAAACAAGGCCGTCGACATTTGAGCCCATTAAGGACATCAGAGGCGAATCAAAGGCTTTCTTCTCAGCGACTCGCCCAATCAACCATTTAAATAATTGAAAAAGTAATTGTTGCGTCTGCTTGAATAACGTATCGGGGCACTTCCTCGATCTAATCACCGCTCAGTGTTCTGGCTTCGACACCTGGCTGAAAGGGGCCGGGGTTAAAAGGCACTTTACCCCCTGCGGGGTTTCGAACTTCCGACCAATAAGGAAGTTGTTCAACACGGGATCTGCATCACTCCTGCTTTCACTTCCCCAGAGGATACTCCCTTGCACTTGAACTACATACAACCAAACGCCAAGTCAAACGCCGAGGGTATCAAGACATTGCTTGGACCCCAAAACATCAATCCGGGAAAAATCTTCAAGAAAGGTATGATGCGCGCACAAATTGTGAAAGCAAGTGAAAATGCAAATTCATTGTTGCTTTCACGACAATGATTTGTTTCTCCACATGCTCACGGTTGCCAAATGTGTGACAAAACCCTTTGATTTTCTGTTGGTTCAACGTTTGGAGATTCACCTCACAAATGGATCGTTGCATTGTCTCATTGTCGAAGGTGTTTTGGGCCAAAAGGCTTTCTCATTAGCACATTGTTGCTGCATTGTTGCAAAATCCTAACAAAACAGATGCCTTGCAAAATGAATGTCTGCTTCTGGACATATCTTGTCGTCTTGACACAAACACCGAAGTTCAGTCAGACTATGAAGACGTGAATGGCCCCTCTGTTTCAAAGCCAGTCAGATCAAGCACGTATCTTGAACCTCTTCCAGTGTCGAGCTCGAGGATGGGGACTCCAATGAGCGCGGTGAGCCTGCGGCAGCTGATCGCCTCCGTCGAGGAGACGCAGAGGAAACTGCAGCGCGCCGAGGCGCAGCTCGTGCTGCTCAGGGACGCGGTGCGGGAGGCGCGGGTCCGACTCACCCGCGCTCACCAGCAACCGACGGAGAACCAAGCGACGCAGCATAGTGTAGAACTGAGGATCAACACCCTGCAGGGCGTCGCCGAGATGTTCCAGAAATACTCCGAGGTGTGACATCATTCGAGTTGTCTCTTTCAGGACAACGGACTCACTTATTTAGTTGTTCGGATCAAGGTGTGACTCGGTGTTTGTTGTACGGCTGCAACCCGTTTCGATTCGTTTCTGATGACGAGTGTGCCTGCCATGTTCCAGGCCTTTGGTGGTGGTGGAGACAGTGGTGACCCCAAGAGCAAAAATTACTCTCTTCTGCAGGCAATTGGTTGCCACGTTGTCAAAGTAGGAGACGGGTCTCACTCGATGAAGATCCGACAGCCACTTCATTTGCAGTCACAATTTCGCTTTGTGGCACCTGGGGCCAAAATCCCTCATTCTACTCAAGCCAATAAAACTTTTGTTGCAGGTTAAAAATCGCCAGCTGGAGTGGCTTCAGTATTTCTTCACCGAGAGAACAGGCATTTTGTGGGAAGAGTACAAAATGACCATGCTGGAAGCCACAGAAAAGCCGACGCGACCAACATCTCCAGGTGATCAACCTGACCAGAGCCTGCGCTCTTCGAACAGTTCGGCCGTTCCCAGCACAGAACCTGATGATCAAGTGTGTGACACAAGTGACTCCCACAACCAGAGCTCAAGTGTCGCACGGAAAACTAAGACTTCAGTGGCGGATGGCGATTCAGCAGCAATGTCACAAGTTAGCTCTGCCCAACAGGAATATGTTGTGAACGGACATACTGTGGACCTGAGTGATTCAGATGTGGGAGAGAGTAGAGGAGCACACACGATGCCGATGTGCAACACAGACGGTTCAAAAGATCACGCACTCCAGGAAGGCACTCTTTTTGTTGACCAGGGCGTCCCAACTGAACAGGACTGGAACTCGGATTCAGACTCAAGTTTGTCCGACCCGCACGACTTGTGCGATTCGTGGAGCAACTGCGACAGCAGCTACTTGAGCGACTTCAGCTCCAACAGTGATGCAGGAGCCGAGATATTTTTGTAGCGTGTTTCAGACACTTTGCAAACGAGTGACATTTCCCGAGCGCTGATGTTTGCACATTGTAGTCACATCTGCGACAGACATTCCGACAGACAAGACGCACACTCACAGACAGACAGACAGACAGACAGACAGAAAGACAGACACACACACACACACACGCATACACACACAAAGGAGTGCGCGTGTTGTGTGTATTCGTGAAGCATCAAGGTACGCACAAGGGATCAAAGAAAGTACTTCTGTCCGTCATGATTTTCACGAAAGAAAGTCTTGTCACCCACCACATTGATTTTTTTTTTTTGGTGCAGGACAATTATGTGGTTGTTTCAAACTCGAAGTTCTACGTACCCTGATGTCATGTTCAGTGTAGAAGTCTGCGGTGCCCATGCTCGCGTACAGTTTGTAGCCCATGTTCTCCAGACTGCGAACAGTTGGCAGCAGCTCCACCTTGTGCTGCACAGAGAGGAAAAAATAATAAAGCCACTTTTCTCCAGAACAAGAAGACGTATTTTGTTACAAAGATACTCGTACGGCGCTTCATTTTGGTGTAGTGAACAAAGTGCTGCTCTCACCTTGTACGAGCCAATTGACAGCAACACGTTTTTCTTCGGAATCTTGAAGCCGGTGCTGAGGATCGACTTGAGATACGCTTCGTATCGGTCGGAGCCGAACGAGGCGACTTCCCCGGTGCTGGCCATCTCGACTCCCAACAAAACGTCCGCTCCAGCTAGGCGCGAATACGAGAACACTGGCACCTGTCGAACAAAAGGCTATTGTCATTGTTTTCTCTCAGGACAACTGAAAATGTGCTGGAAAAACATTTGCTCAATGAAGATGTGTGGTAAGCAGGCCTTCTCGTAAAATATATTGCACGTTCACCTTGACACCAACGCGTCCGCATCCGTTGAGCACGTTGACGGGCTCCATCGTCTCGCCGATGATGACCTGCGTCGCCATGGCGATGAAGTCGTGGTCGAGCGTCTTCGACACGAACGGGAAGGAGCGCGACACACGCACGTTGCACTCGATCACCTTAAGCTGGTTATCCTGTAAAACGACCACGACATTTTGCAACAAGCAAAACGGGAAAATTGCAAACCGCTTTGCTCGTGGAAAGGTGATGCTTCCAAAACTTGTCGTTCCCTGTATTGAAACAGCAAAACACCAGACCATGTTGTCAGAAGTTCACACCTTAGCGATGAGCTGCATGTTGAAGGGTCCCGTCACTTCGAGCGCGCGGCCGATGGCGCAGCAGATGACCTTGATCTTCTGCAGCGTCTCCTCATTCAGATCCTGCGGCGGCGTCACTAGCGTCGCGTCGCCCGAGTGCACGCCGGCGTTCTCGACGTGCTCAGACACCGCCATACACAGCACCTCCCCCTCATGCGCTACCGCGTCCACGTCGATCTCCTGTGGGGAAAAACACAAATTCTGCTTTGACGCATCCCACGAGACAAGCGTGAAACGTGGCAGGCAGATTCAAATGCCCCTTTGGCAACTTGATTGGAGATGATTGCAAGTGGTTGGATTCAAACTTTCGAGATCACCTTGGCCTCGAGGATGAACTTGGAGATGACGACCGGGTGATCTTTGGAAACGCCGCAGGCGGCATTGAGGTACGCCTCGAGATCGGGGTGCGAGTGCGCCACGTTCATCGCGGCGCCGCTCAGCACGTAGGACGGACGCACGAGGCACGGGTACCCCACCTCCTCACAGAACTCACGGGCGCTCTGGAGCAAGAACACCAAAACAAAGGGGCGAGATAACAAAGCACAGTTTTGCGGCAGGTTACTGGCGATGCAATTGAAATTCTTCAGCGTGTCTTGATCAGTTTGTCAGTCGATTGTTGTTCGCGCACAAATGTGAAGATTGGAGGATTTTGCCACCTCGAGGTCGGTGAGCTCCTTCCACTGCGGCTGCAGAATGCCCATGTTGTCGAGCATACGTGAGAACTTGAAGCGGTTCTCTGCGCGGTCGATCGACTCCGGCGATGTGCCAAGGATACGCGCCTGAAAAAAGCATAGTCCACTGGAAGATTCAACAAATCATGTCGTGCGTCTTTCATCACACCGGAAGATACCCTGCTGTTTCGCGCTGAATGCCATTCACGTGCATTTTCAACAACGGTTTTGTTGTACGTGTAGCAAGTACCCTCTGTCGGTGCAAGTCCATTGCAATGTTGTTGGGAAGTTGTCCACCCATGCACAGAATGATGCCCTTCGGATTCTCCAAGTTGTAGATGTCCATCACCGTCTGCAAGTGGCAAGCAAAAACAAAATGAAAAGTTTGCATACACACATTTTTTGAGTGGTGTGAACGGGGCGGGCACACACACACACACACACACACACACACACACACACACACACACACACACACACACAGGTCAGCGTAACCCACCTCGAAGCTGATTTCGTCGAAGTAAAGTCTGTTGCACATGTCATAGTCAGTGCTCACGGTCTCGGGGTTGTAGTTCACCATGATTGTTTTGCGACCCAACTGCAAAAACAACGAAACATATCCGACTCAAGCCCATCCCTCAGAACTGATTCTTTTCTCTTGCACCTTTCCGGTATGACTGACTGACCTTCCGGAGTTCCCGGATGCAGCCGACGGCGCACCAGTCGAACTCGACGCTCGAGCCGATCCTGTAGACGCCGGACCCCAGCACCATCGTGTAGCCGCCGGGGAAGTGCAGGTCGTTCTCGGTAGCGTTGTACGTCAGGTAGAGGTAGTTGGTGTGCGCTGGCCACTCGGCCGCCACCGTGTCGATCTGCTTCACGATTGGTCGGATGCCCAACTCCTCCCTCGCGCGTCGCACCACAAGCTCCGTGCTGCAGCAAATGCACCACCATTTGAATGAAACCAGTTCAGTGAGCTGCATATTTCCTGATAGTTTTGCTCAATATGTTGCAGAGAGAAGGAAGACAGTGCCCACCTTTCTATAGCTTGAGCGATCTGCTTGTCTGCGAATCCCAGTTGTTTTGCCTCCAAGAACAACTCACGGCTCAGGTTGTTTGGAGACTGAAACACAAGAATCAGTTTTATTTTGGTCACAGACTCACTAATTTGGCCAACACAACGTGAATGGGCAAACAAAATCTATCTTGACCATGTTCGGTCACGAGCCACAACCCTCACCTGGTCTCGGAGATTTTCCATGCGGACCTGCAGGTCGATGATGTTCCGGAACTTGTACAGGAACCACCGATCAATGTTGGTCAGCGCGTTGAGGCGATCGATCGAGTAGCCGGCCTTGAGAGCAGCGGCCAGCACGAAAACTCTTTGGTCCGTTGGCTTCTCCAATGCCTATGGTGGAATCGAGTCAACACATTCCGAATTGGAATTCGGTTTCGCATGCAAAGGCACCAAACTCGGAGCTGACGACTTCTGCTCAGGAAGCCTTTTCGACACGCACCTCGTCCGTGACCTGTTTGCGGTTCGGATCGAAGCCCTTGATGTTCTCGTCCATCATGCGCAGCGCCTTCTGGAACGCCTCCTCGAACTTTCGGCCAATCGCCATCACTTCACCGACGCTCTTCATCGAACTGCCGATCTGCGTGACAGGCACAAGATTGTGACAAGATCGCTGATGCCGACTGGTGCAAAACAAACACAAAACTACCAACAAGTTAAAATACCTTTTTGCTGACGCGAGAAAACTTCTTGAGGTCCCATCTGGGTATCTTGACGACGCAGTAATCCAAACTTGGCTCAAAACAAGCTGTGGTTGAATTGGTAACAGAGTTCTTCAGTTGGGGCAACAGACGACCCAGGGCCAGCTTGGCGGCGACATACGCCAGCGGGTAACCAGTCGCCTTGCTGGCCAGAGCCGAACTGCGAGACAGTCTTGCATTTACTTCGATAATGTAGTACTGCAAGAACAACAAACACCAATTTTGTGAAACATGTTTCCAGAACGACTGTATCCGTGCGTCACTGCCCAACGCTGATGTGTCTCACCTCCTCAGACAGCGGGTTCAGCGCGTACTGAATGTTGCACTCGCCGACGATCCCGAGGTGTCGGATCACTTTGATGGCGGCGGTGCGCAGCATGTTGTACTCCTTGTTCGTCAGCGTCTGACTCGGCGCCACGACGATCGACTCTCCAGTGTGGATGCCCAGCGGGTCCACGTTCTCCATGTTGCACACCTGTGTGCAGAATTGGTGAAACAATGCTGAGTTGCACTTCATTGGACAAATTCCTGTACCTTGATGGGACCTCGGTGCGTGTCGTTCTGTGAAGTTGAAAAACTACTCACAGTGATGCAGTTGTCGTAGGCGTCCCTCACGACCTCGTACTCCACTTCTTTCCAGCCTTTGAGCGACTTGTCGACCAGCACTTGACTCGTGTGCGAGAAAGCGACGCTCGCCAGCGCCGCCAGTTGTTCGCGCGTGTCGGCAAAACCCGAGCCGAGGCCGCCGAGGGCGAACGCCGCGCGCAGCATCACCGGGTACCCGATCCGCTCCGCAGCCGCCACCGCCTGAAACAAAGCCTCTCATTCGTTCTCTCAGTTCGTCGCTGCTGAGCTCTGCACGCAGAAGGCAGGACTCTCACCTGCTCGACGGTGTAGGCCGCCTCGCTCGGCGCCACCTGCTCGTCGATCTCCGCCATCTTGAGCGCGAATTGCTTCCGGTCCTCCGTCCACTCGATCGACTGGACGGGCGTGCCGAGCACGCGCACCGAGTACTGCTCCAACACGCCCTTCTTCGTCAGCTCCACGCCGCAGTTGAGTCCCGTCTGCCCGCCAAACGTCAGCAGAATGCCGTCAGGACGCTCGTTCTTGATCACCTGGAATGGTTTTGCAACACACCAAATATCTTTGTCACTTGCTTTCCACTTCGAGTTCAAGCCAGACAAAATGACCGCGCAAATCTGAGTCTGGGATATTGCATGGCACAGCGAGAGGTAAGCGAAACACAAGGAAATACCTGCGTGACGTAGTCTGACGTGATTGGCAAAAAGTAGATTTTGTCAGCCATGCCTTTGGACGTTTGAACGGTGGCGATGTTGGGGTTGATAAGAACTGTCTGGATTCCCTCTTCCTTCAGCGCTTTGATCGCCTGCAAAGATGATGTGGAACGTAAAACTGATGTCAATCCACGAAACAAGGTGCCGTGACTGAGTGCAACACTCATCAAAAGCACTCCCACGAAAATGTTGCGCAAATCATGAACTCATACTTGTAGTCTCTTTGCATCGGTGCTTTGGTTTCCTGGGACATATGGCTTTACCTGCGAGCCTGAATAGTCGAACTCGCCCGCCTGCCCGATAGACAGTCCCCCGGACCCGAGGATGAGGACTTTCTGCGGTTCCTTCCGTACAATCTCATATGGTTTGCGCTGGTACTCCAGGTTTTGCCGAATACGCTGCTTCACTGACATGCTGCAGAAACAAAACATGCAACTCTTTCAGGACATGCAAACGAATTGATCTGCACTACAGTAGGTCTGGAATATCGGCACGTGTCAAATGTTTGTTTCCACAAGATCAACTGGAACACGGGAGACTTGTTTGAGAGACGGCAGAAGCGCGCGGCTCACCCGCCGCCGCGGTGCGGGTCCCACTCGCGGACCGTCTCGAGGAAGACGTCGAACAGCAGCTCGAGGTCGCGCGGCCCCGCCATGTGCTCCGGGTGGAACTGCACACTGAAGCAACAGCACAGACAGTGTGCAACAAGTGCTGACGACCTGTCTTGTTGTGGTGCCGTCAACACGAATGCTTACATTGTCTCTTTGTTCCACGCACCTAAAGAACGGCTTTGAGTCGTGGATAATGCCTTCGTTGGTTTTGTCGTTCTCGTTGGTGAAGAGAACAGACCAGTCGTCCGGCAGGTCCTCGGGGTCCACAGCGAAGCCGTGGTTCTGTGTTGTTATGAAGCAGCGGTACGTGCCGTTGTGCGTGCACGGCTGGTTGTGACCTCGGTTTCCGTATCTGCAAATCACAAACATATTCCAGCCTCCAAAAGCTGATTCGAGACGTGAACGAAGTGTGTGAATTGTGAGCTCACTTCATTTTGAAGGTGGAAGCTCCCACTGCGACAGACATCAGCTGATGCCCGAGGCAGATCCCGAACACCGGTTTGCATCGGTCCTCATCCAGGATCCGCCGGATGTTGGCGATGGTTTCGCGGCACATCTGTGGGTCTCCTGGACCATTGCTCAGGAACAAGCCATCGTATTCTGCAGCAGAGAATGTCCCAACACAGTCAACTTGGTTTTTTTCTTTTTGGTCGAAAGAACAATCCGACGGAGGTTTTGAAGCATCATTGGAGCCTTACCATCGCTGTTCAGCTTGTAATTCCAGGGTACCACTTTGACAGAAGCGCCGCGCTCGCAGAGACATCGGATCTGGTTGAATTTTATGCCGCAATCGACGGCAACAATCCGGATGTCTCCGACTGGGTTGTAAACGACCGGCTCCCGCAGCGAAACCTCCGCCACCAAGTTCCGAGCGTTCGGGTCCTCCATCTGCACGGATCCGGGGTCGCTGCCATCCACGATGATCTAAAACAAGTAAGTTACGCTTAGAAAGCCCGCGGTTCTGAACTTTGTCAGTTGGTGACGGGTAACTCAGCAGGGCCAGCAGAATTGGGCCCAGCACAGGAAGACCCAGGGGGGGGGGGGCTCAGCTGTGTCACCAGGAACACATGTAGAAACTTGTGGATAAGCCAGCTGAGTGACCACCATCCCGTAACTGAGAGCCCGCGGTTTCCGCCTGCGGGGACCGCGGGCTTGAGAACATGGGCCACAACACCACGCTTCCTTTCTCCGGAGACAGACAAGATATTTGGTTCCCGTGCCAAGTGCTTCAAACAAGAACATACGCTCGTATGTCACTGCAGACACGCGCCATGCTGAATGTCCAGGCCCTGGCAGTGGCGACCATCTTGGTGCAAGACAACCAACTGAACTTTTCTTTGAAAAGCAAAACTTTTCTTGTTTGGATTCTGAGGACCTTGTTTTCCACAGGGTGGGGAGATGCCAGATTCTCGAAATTTTGTGAGTGTTGAGTGGGTGGAGGTGCTGTCAAACTATTTTTGTCAGCCATTTTTTTGGGATGAAATATTCCGTGAAACTGAAAATGTTACTGCTGTGGGATTGAGGTGAGGGGCTCGCAAGATTTTACTTTTGGTGAATGGCACCCCTCTCCGTTGTTTTCAAAGTGAATTCCTGACAAAGGGGAAGCTATTACAGTGACAGATGATCAATATACCCTGGGGGTGTTGCAAGGTAACCTGCTGGGCAGGTTTGTATTGGTTGAACTCGTGACCACTCATAGTGTCAAGCAGAAGCCACTGCGGTGAGCTTTTGTGCCGCATTTGGATCAGATACTGGGGTCCTACAGTGTGCCCACTGGTTCTGGGTGGACTGCAGTGATTTTTCTTCACGCACCTGTGCGATGTAGACACGGCACGTGTGAAAACAAAATTGTAAACACAAGCACTGAAAGAGACAGCTCAAAAGATAAGCGACACGCACCTCTTGACACAAAATATTTTGGTTGCAACAATGTCTGTCTTGGTCTGAGTGTGTTTGTATTTGCTTTCCGTCTGACCGCTCAGCACCTCCGCTCGCAAGGCACGTCGTGCTCGACTGGACACTGGCGAGTCAGTCATTCGGGTCTTTCTTCGTGTGTGAAAAGCGTCAACATATTTGACCCCTCAGTGTGGTTTACCTTTCCCAGCATGGTGCCCTTTTCTCGGATCTTCTTCGTCAAAGCTCTTGTGTCAACACCTAAAAAGGCATTGTTCTTCAAGTGGTGGCCCACAGACTCAGGGGTAAAAAGGTCGCAATCGTCAAATTCCATGAAACATCTACTATTGAAATTTCAGTTCAATCGACCAGGCTGTAGGAGGTCACCTTCTATTGCTGGAACATTGTGCTCTTCGAGCCAGTCTGACAGCGACTTGACGGCGCTCCAGTGACTGTGTTCGCGCGTGTAGTCTCCCACGATGAGTGCCGCCGTGTGAATCTTGTTCGACTCGAACCATTCCTTCATGCCAAACTTGTCGACGGCGTCGTCGGGAATACCGTAGTTACCGATGAGCGGGTAGGTGAGGATGAGTATTTGGGATCGGTACGATGGATCAGTGAGGGACTCCGGGTACCCAACCATTCCAGTCTGGAACACTGCAAGGAAAGAACACTCCATTGTTAGTCGCATATGCAGCGAGTGGATCTACTCGTACGAGCACGAGAAAGGGTGCGGGTTGCGAAAAACACCCAACGACCAAACACTTCTCCCGGATTTTGGCATGAAAATATTTCTGAGCTTGAAGCCTTCACTTACCAACTTCTCCAGACACATTGCTTTTGGCTCCGAACAGAGAACCCCTGTAATGCGTGCCATCCTCCAGAAACAGTGTGGCTGCCATGGCTTCCAACAGCTGACTGTCAACCAGCAATTGCAACGTGGCTAATCTGTGGCCGTCTCAAGGTCAGCCTCTTCCGAGATCTTTGTTGCAAGGTCCGGCCTGCTGTCAACTCGATGATGCTTCACGGACAAAAGAACTCAATGACCTGTCAAATGTAAACATCACTTGTGACAGCCACGTGAGATGCGCAACACATGTGGAGATGTCAACATCTCAATTTTTCGTCTGCGGCAAAATATATCAATTGATTGTCACAACATGTTGTCCCTGCTCGGTAAAGAAAACAAAGACTTGTTATTGTTCAAAATTTCAGCAATCAAAACAACGCACTTGTGTGACAAAATTTCTTGGAACCATCAGAACACGCTGCATCCGGCTGCTGCGGGCGCCATTGCTGCTGCTCGATTTTCGCGTCTCGAGCCGAATTGTCGAGTTTGTGATGGAAGGACGGACGCGCTGAAGGGAACAGAATCGTAGGGAAAATGCGGGAACCTGTACGTTTTGAAAATATCAAACTGGCAAGTTGTGGGCCAATGATCGCAGACAGGACTCTGTTGACGTGCATGAAGAATCCGCATGACAGTGTTCGAGTGGCAACCCACAGGCAACGTAGACTCTAAGTCACCGTCGAGGCAAAATCCACATGCTGGTTGATCCAGATCAAGTGAACGCGACACAGAGGTGTTGTGGCAACCCTGCGTTTGTCTAGGATCTGCTGATGTCCACATTCTGGATGAATTGAAAGGATTTCCCGGGACGGGGGAAGATCTCAAACAGAATCAAAATTCACTGGGTCAAAAGTTTGCAGGGTTCAAAGCATCTGAAAATACAGAAAATCCAGCTCAAGCAAGAGGTCCCAGATTTTTATTTGTTTGCTTGAACAAAGGTTTGGGAATTGTTGGTTTTTGTTGGAACTTTGAAAATATATTTCTGATATGAAGAACTTGTTTGAAGCTTGAGTATTGAGGACAAAAAAAATCTAAAATAAGTGATATCTTAAAAATGTATTGTTACTTTTCAAATTTATGCTGCAAGTAAAAACATCAATTTGTAAGTTCCTTTAAAAAAAGTTTTATTTTTGCCAAAAGATTTTTTTTTGAAAAAATTACTTTATTTTGCTTTATTTATTTTGGAAAAAAAGGTATACAAAGCCCATAAAAGGACAAAAAATGCATGGAAAAAACTTTGAAAACCTGGAAAAATCATGGAACTTTGTTGGTCAGCCGCAGTGGGAACCCTGAGTTGGATCCATAGATCCGCCCACTGTCACGTCACACATTTGCGCAGGTTTGTGGTGCCCAACCTCCATGGTTCATCCGCGTGGCTGACAGAAAGTACAGGCGACACCACAAAATTCAGGAATGATTGCGCTGTGGTCCTCATGCGAGGGTCCAGGTGCCGCCCCAATTTTGTGCTGCAGGTTCCCCTCGACCAGACCGTAGATCTGCCCCTGGGACCAGATTTCCAGCAGAAACGCTAGCGAAACAATTGTCGTTTTCACGCCGAAAAATTGTTCGGACACGAATGTGGCTGGAGTCTTGCACTGTGCGACGCGCCCAAAAAGTTCTTTGAAGATTCGATTCAATCTTGAAGACCCCCCCCCCTTCCCCCGCTATACCTACCTCTGGTGGGTCGGTGGGTCTTCATCTCCCCTGCCCGCCCCGCAAGAGACAAGTTCCCATGTCTGCGACATTATCATCAACTGTGAGGTGCTCAGGTCGCTGTGGTCATTTGCTGCGCATTTTGTCGAGGGGTGGGACGCGTTTGTCCGAACGAAACTTGCTTTTGTGGTTGTGAGACAGGTGGCAAGGCTTTACGAACAGATGTGCTGGTGTATTGTGGTGTGTGTCGTGCGGACAACTTTTGAAATTGTGCCCTTGATGCATTTGAAAAACAACTCCTGATTTTCTCCAGAAGAAAAGCCAAACTTTATTGGGTGAAAATGTGTCAGATTATTTTTGAAATCGTGAGAGTTTGCACATGTCGTGTGATAATTTCTCCGATCAGTCGTGTCGGAGCAAAATCGGAACTCGGGTCGGTTCACTTTGCAGACGAACTGCGCAGCGCGTTTGGTTGTGGAACATTTGTCTGCTGTCGTCCAAGATCTGACCAGGAATGGTCTCGTATTGTTCAGAGCAAAAGTGTGCGGCGGATCTTGCCATTTTCCTCGGGTCCAATTGGACAATTGCAATAGCACACACAGTTCCCCTTGAAACAAACCGATGGCGCTTGAGAAATAGAAAAAAATTCGTTGTTTGACAAAGTTCGACCGTGGCAATGTTTTGGGAAATAGCAATGTGATGAGTTTTGTGGATTCATCCACGAGTGTCACACAAACACATGGAAGCAACAATTGCTGTTGGACGTAGACAAGCGAACATTCCGGCCATTTTTGTGTGCATCTGACATGTTTCTGTCTCGTTCTGTGCTCCTCTTAAGGTGTGTAGCTGCAGTGTACTACTACTGGTAGTTGAACCCAGCCTTGTGATGTACTGTACAACACTCGTTCGTTCTGTACAAAGAGTTTTGAAGCTCAGAACCCCCTGCCGAACGGCTGCCAGGTCATATCGACGTCCCAATCCCAGTCACGCATGCGCGCCCAAATATTCTGCAGATGGCGCTTGAAGTGACCCAGTCGGTGACCTCTATGACCTCGTGCGTGACCTCTGTTCCCTCTTCCCGGCCGACCCGGAGCGGAACCTCTTGACACATATTGCTCCACAGCCGAAGGGAGGACCTGCAAGAGAAATCCCAACTGTGACCCTGACGCAATGGTTGAAAAGTGTGGGCGGGGTGTTCTTCGGAAGATTGGCGCACCTGATCAATGGCGTGCACGACGCCGTTTGTGGCGGTTATGTCGCACGATTCGACTGTCGAGTCACGGTCGACGATCACGTTGCCCTGGTAACGACTGACGCTCAAAAAGCTGTTGTCCAACACGCGCTCCTTCTGCTTCCAGAACGTGTGGGAGTCAAACACTCCCGCACAGCACAATGTCCCTGAAACATTTGAGGCCTTTTGATCCTGATGACCCAGTAGAGATGCGTTTGCAAAGAATCAAGCATCAAGTTCTTTGGTGACAACAATGAAATCACCAGGGGTTTGTCAAAGCTGATGAATGTTTTGCGCTGGAGACGAACCGACAATGATGTGATGTTTGAGGAACGACTTGAGTGTGTCGGGCTGGCGCCTCAACTCGTCCAGGGCGGCGTCGCCCATCAGGTCGAACGCCTCGTTGGTGGGCGCGAAGAAAGTGTAAGGGCCGCCGAGCTGCAGTTCCTCCGACAGCGTCGCCACCTTCATGAGCTCGACGAGACGGCTGAAGCGAGTGTCCTGCGACAGCGTGTCGTAGATGTCGCCCTTCGGCGGCAGCAAGACCTGCGGGGGTGTTGAGCTTGATGATTGATGGCAAAGATACATTGTGCGGGTGGGGAAATTGTGTAAAGCAAATGGGAAGGGTTGTCTTGTAGGCCAAGAAATTTTCCAATTTCCTTCGCGCTACGCTTTCAAGGCTTGACAGATCACACGTCAGAGTCAGACTTCAAAACTGAAACTGATGCTCAACTTCCAAACACTTCACCCATCCCTTTTGGGACTGCATCACGAAGTACAAAACCACTCACCGAAACAAATGCGCACCTGACTCTCGAACACCACAAATCATTCGCACGCTGCACGTTTTGTGAGATCGTGGTATGAACGTGGTTGTGCAGAGTCATTTTTGGAGCATCAGACCCACGGCCGCGTGACATTACCTGGCTCACGATGTGGGTGATGCCATCGCAGCTCTTGTAGTCCGTGTCGACCAGCGGTGCGCACTGCGCCGTCTTCTGCTCGTTCAACCCGAAGGGCGCCTGAGCAGAAAAATTGGTGTTGACAAACGTGCAACCCGGTCAGATGCTTTGCGCCAAGGGATGAACAGCGGCGAACGTGAGAATTTGACATTGGGCCAATGTGGACACAAATTTCGCGATTCGCTCATAGCCAACGTTGTAAAAACTATACGCGTTTGGAAAGCTTTCCATACGGTTGCAAATGAAGATGATACTGACAGAGAAATATTCTTTGATGGTGATCTTCTTGTCGCTCTGCAGTGTGCCGACAGCCTCATTGTTTCTCAGTTGGTTGTTGGTCTGTGGAGTCACGGCGATGTGATATTTCAGAATCTCCTCCAAGGTTCCCTTGTCCTGAGCCAGGTGGTCCAAAGCTTCTGGCCCCAACCCCTGAAACATTCATTGCCAAAGTGGAAACCAAAAACCCATTTCCTTCAACATTAGAGGCTTGGGTGCTGAATTTGCACGCGCTCTTGTTGGCCAGACATCTGATCACACAGGACAATGATCGATTCTTCGGATGCGAGTTGGTCTGAGATACAGTTGACGAGTTGTGCATGCCATTTCGTTTTGAGTGTATGAACTCCGCTCTCACGCTCTGCAGCGGTTGCGACCTGGCTGTTTTGATGTTTATGCCTTGTTGTGTGGAGGATTCCACGCTGACCTGCACAGCCTCGTTTGTCGGCAGGAAGAGGGTGAAGTTGGAGAGCTGTTGCAGCGTCTTGCTGAGACCCGCGAGACGCACTAGTCGCAGAAACTCGGTCCCTCCAGCCTTCTCCACTACGTCCAGGATGTCCAGTGCTGAACAGCGTGGTCAGTGCGAAAAGTCATTCTCAGTTTCCACGAAAACACACAACACACATTTTGGCGAGCAATTTGCCTGGTCAGAATCAAAGTAGTCAAGCTGAGAGACGCATCTACGAGGGACTGGGCACCGGAAAGTGTCCTCTGTTAATTGGCCAACCGAACTTCAGCCATTGCACTATCTCTTTGTCGTGATAGTCTCCCAGAGCCTCCTCCAACCAAGTCAAGTTCCAGGAAGTACCTCGTAGATCCTTGTACAACATGCAAGAAGTGCCTTCTGGCCAATACGAATAACAGGTATTGCGAGGTACAGGTTACTCACATGCGTCGGGCACGATCACTTTGTCGATGACGTGCATGACGCCGTTGGTCGCCATGATGTCCTTGATGACGATCTGCGCCGAGTCACCGACGAAGATCTTGTCGTCGGAGCTGCGGCTCAGGTTCAGCAGGCGGCCGAGCAGGTTGAGCGTGCGCACGCGCCCCTCGATCACGGACGAGCAGATGACGTTCGGCAACACGTGGTGCTTCACCAGGTCTTGAAGAGAGAATTGAGGGCCAGATTGAGACGCGAATCAGAGCGGGAACATTTGGAAGTGAGGCGACAGAACATTGAATGGTAGGTGAAAACACTGACTTGCGAGGCACGTTTCTCCCTGCAGCAGTTTGTCCATCATTCCTTCCTTCATCGCTTGGAAGGCGCGATTGGTCGGAGCGAACACGGTCAGCTGGCCCGGCTCTCGCAATTGCTGGTTCAAGCCGACGTGGCCCACCACTGGAAAGAAAGACTGGCAGCTCGAGTGACGATGACACTGGTTGAGAGTGATTTTTTGCTGGCACTTTTGATGAGTATGGGAATTTTTTTGACATTTTTAATTGCGTGCGTTCAACAATCTCTCTGCGTGCGTGGTTTCAGTGTTCTGAGACGCACGTGTCTTGAGCGTGCTGAGGTCGGTTCTGGTGGCGATGATGTCCGATAGAGACTCGTCGACAATGTCGAGAACACCGTCCACGACGTGCACGACGCCGTTGCTCGCCTGGTTGTCGGCAGACACGACCTCCAAACAGTTCGCTGTCATCAACTGAAGCAAGACAGGGTCCTCACAAAATTGGTTCGTGGGAAATCAGACAATGACTTTGCGAGACCTTTGGTCAAGACAGGAGTTGTGTGATTGGACAGAAGCCATTTTGTGCGGTGGTGAGAGCCCATTTCTACAACGACGAGAGCACATATACGACAGGTTTGTCATCGCAGAGTTGTAGAAGCACAGTGATGTTGTGCTGAGTGACCTTCACACTCGTTCAAAAATGGTTCAGAACGCCTCGGGAAGCATCGTCCACGCGGATTCACTGCTCCGACTTCGAAAGTCTTTCCGTTTCCGAGGGACGGCCGCGTGTGCTGACTCACCCTCCTGGGCGCGTTGTAGAAGTTGACCCTGACGGAGGAGTGCGGGTTGACGGTGCGCACCACCTGCTCGTCGTCGAGCGCGCCGCTCGGCAGGATGTCGGGCACGACGTGCAGCGTGAGCAGGTCGCGCCACTGCTGCGACATGTACATCGTCTCCGGCGACACGATCACGACGTTCGAGTTGAAATCCTGCGACAAAGGGGAGATGCGTGCAGCAGAGGCAAAGGCAGCAACGCACGAAGCCAACACACACACGCACACACACACGCACACACACACACACACACACACACACACACGTGCAAGTTGAGCAGAGAGCGCAAAATAGGATGTGCAATCTCATCTTGTTTGTTTTGGCGTCATGGAGGAGCGACGTGGGTATTGCGCACCTTGGGTGGGTCATATTGCTTGAATTTCTCGTCGGTCGGAGCGAAGATGGTGTAGTTGGCCTGACTGAGCATCTGCTCGAGCCCGACGCCCTTCAACACCTTGGCGAACTCGGTCGCCCCGACCTCCTCCACCGTCCGTGTCACTTCCTTCAAATCCAGCACTGAAACGACGGACGTTTTTGTTCCAGTTCCCACATCCCAACTTGCAGTGCTTCAATCGGAAATGCAGCTGTTTGTAGATGCAGAAACAATTGTTTTCTCCGAAAGACAAATGGCACCCCAGTGATTTGGTGGGAGAAGACCATTATTGAGATAAATGTTGCAACATCTCTGGTTTGGTTTGTACTGTACCCAAGAGACCACTCAGTTTGCATGCACTGCTTCACCTCTGGGGCAGCCTGCCTGACCCTCGATGCGCTGAAACCCATGGCAGCACTCGTAAGACATGACATACGTCGTTTTCTTCCCTCCGACCGCGACCCTGAACGACAAAATTTCGAATTGTGCACACAATTGTTGTTCAAGTTTTTGGAATTCGGAACAAAGAAAAACGAGCCACGCTCGCTTGTAGTTTTGAAAATTCGTACTCTGCGACGCATCTGTATGAAGAGTCGGTTTGGTCACACTTGGATGTCGTGTAGAAGTGGTGGGTGGAGATTCCAGGCAAATCCTCCTCCTTCTCTTCTCGGTGCTGACACACGTTCGGACTGTATTCGTCACGAGACAAATCGTGAATTATTACTATACGCACGTGCGAATGTACAATCCGCCGAAAACATGTCACATGCAACGAGTACGAGTCATCAAAAGGTGGAGGGCAGAGGAGAGGTACGGGCTGTTTCCAAAAGAGTGTAGACGTCCATTTCTCGCAGCAAGTTTGCTCTGGAGATTCGCAGCAAGAAGTGTTCGACTCGGGCATTTCTTGTGTTTTGGGAAAAGAGCGTGGAGACTTGAGAACGGCTTTGCTTGCAAAACTAGGTACCTGAGCGTGGAAATCTGTTGTTTCAAAACAGAATTCCGACTGTTGCGTCAAAGCACAACCGACTATGTTAATGAGTGCTTGCTGGGTGTTGTTTTCGTGCAATGTTCTCTGCGTTTGCTCTTGTGGGAATGCAGAAATTGCGTGACGTTTGCAAGAAAAAAGTGTCAGACTTGTCAGCGACGGGCTTTTGCCCGCGCTGTGTTGCTCAAGCGACAGCGCGTGTATTGCAATCACTGCAGACATCTGGAATCTGCGGATAATAGCCCGCTGGTCAAAACTCGTTTTCCTTCGTTTTCCTTCTTTTTGGGTACTTCGTGTCAAATTTGAACATTATCATTGGGGTGGGTTTTCTCAAACCCACTTGGTTTCTTGAACGTTGTCTGGCCAAATTTGAAATGTTCATTTAGAACTGTGTACACAGCTTCAGCCAGCCATTTTTGTTCTACCAGTTTGAAGAGTTTCTTTGCAGGGAGGGGGGGGCTTCAACTGACCTGAGTTCCTGAGTTGAACACCCCGGAGTATCAAACTCATCTGGGTAAGACACTCCTGGCACAAACTGAAACAGGTTTAATTTTTACCTCCCTTTCAGGAGTCCTGCTTTCACCGATTTATGTTCTTGTTTGCCTTCAAACTTGGGAAAAGGTGGGCCGAAATGGTGAGACACGAAGTTTTCCAGATATGGCTGGTCAATTATGCCCAAACTGAAGAATGTTGTCCTTCAGGAAGCAACTGTCACCCAAAACCTTGCCTGCCCCTCTTCCGTGTGAATGAAATTTACAGGGTTTTCACCGATAGGAAATAAGGGAAGACGGGGTTTTCAGCCTCAATCAAGGCGGGGGTGTTCAAATCAGGGGGGAAATTGTGCAGTCAAATATCAAAACAAAAAGAGTTCCGTTGGCTGGTTACACGTGGTTATGAAGTTCTGCAAAATCGCCTGCTCACAAAAAAAGAGCAACTCACAACCGCAAAAAGAACAATCCCAAAGTGCAAGTGCAGCCCACACAAAACATTGGAAAAGGTTTGATCACAAATTGTCACACTTTATCTGACAATGCTGTGAATTTTTCTTCAAAAGTGGGTTCCCAATACAAAATATGTCATCGAAATTGGCAAATATACCGGAATTTTGATTGGACTGGCGAGTGAGAAGTACGAATTTAGTTGTCACTCAACCTGCCCTGATGCCCATTCAAAAATTTTCAGCATCACTCACTCCTGGATTGGGAGGGGCGTGATCAGCATGCCAAAAAAATGGTCATCTAAAATTTGGAGGTGATTTGCTCGCAAACATTGATAAATTTCTCTCACCCAGGGGGGGGGGGCACACGATTTTGGAGACTCAATTTTGTGGCATTCTTTTTCGTCAGATGAGTGTTCCTTACCCAGGGCAATTAATGCCAACGTCTCTCGCGTGCTTTGAGTGGAAAATTGAAATTGTGCCTCGCTTGACAATTACGAGCGCAAGCAATTATACGAGTACGTAGGAAGTCTTTGCCAAACACGTTTGAAGGCAACCTTGTTTCCCCAGTTCTGTGCATTTTGAGTTTGAAAAAGTCAGGCAGATGAGTTTGGATTGTGGAGCAGATCTCAATTTTTGGTGAGGTTTTCCTCCTGAACCTACGATTTCCTGAAGAAAAACAAGTTGTCAACCATCTCCGGACTGTGCTCGTGTCAAGATAAAACTTGCCGAATTCCGCTGTGTGCTATGTTTTTGATTTGCACTGGCTGAACCGTATTCGGGGTCTGATTCAACGTTTGGTTGCCTTCTGTTTTCGACAAATGAAGTTCAAGATACGAGAGGATCTTGTGTGGGCAGCTTCCGCGCGGAATCTGTCGTCAAAGAAGCTGCACTGCGAAGATTTTTGGAGGGAAAAGGTTTGCATTTGGTTTTGGTCATCGTCTGATATTCCATCTCTCTGAGATCGTAGCTTTCGTTTCAGTTTACGCTTCGTGCACAGTTCTGAATCCACAGGAAGCAGCTGTAGAAACTTCTTGTTTCCTAACAAAATGTCACGGATCTGGAGAGGTTCAGCTTGTTGGTGCGTCAGTCTTCTGACCAAACTTGTCCATTTGTAATGATTGTGCGTTGGCACGGTCGATCCGAAATTGGGCTTTGATGTGTCTCTGTGCATACCAGCGTAAGACTGTCAGGGCCGTTTGGATCGCAGTGCACGCAAATTGGTCCAAATCGGGTAAACCGGTCGAGGAAATGGACCTGATGCGGCATACATGCAACGAGTTGTTGCGACAATCAGTGTTTTCTTCTTTTTTTTGTGTGCAAAGGGTTGGTCTCTGCGCTTCTAAATGCACTGAATAGAGATCTGCAGTGGATTTCTGCACACCAACGGTATCTCAGTTGGGCTTTGCCAACCGAACACAGATCATACTTCTCTTTGGTCGGTCCCTAGTACCGGGTAACCCTGTCATTTATTCGATTTTTTCCAATTTCGGAATAAGATCTGGGTCTGGTTCTTGGCTCGCAGTTGGCATGCACAAGCAGACACCATTTTGGCCATCTTTGAGGTGTCTGACCAAACGTGACATCATGCTGCATGTTTTGGTCATGCCCATTGATCCATACCCACCCGCTATTTTTGCCTGCCAGCTTTTTTTGGCCAGAGGCATCTGGGATGAGTTATGTTCTGCGTGATGACGCAGTGCATGGCGTTTCCAGTGTAAACCCTGGGAAAACTCACCCTTTCCACCACTCGACACTCTCACGGCCACCGAGTCCGAAGAGCTCAGCCAAGTCCCAGTTGATCTGCACATCATCGCCGATGTTGACGTTGCCGTGCAGCCAGGGAGCCACCATCTCCGACAACCACCTGTGACGGTTGAAACATGGAAACGAGAGAACCTTTGAAGGACATAACAGAGCCGAAGTTGTCTCGAGAGATATCCTGCTGTGGTGCAGAATAGCAGTGCAGGTCACACGTGAATTTTCCCGTGTCGTTATCCGGTGAATGCCGATTGATGGTTGTTTCGCTTCATTGCATTTGTCGGGGTACTTGGTGTAGGTAAACGTGGGACGCACCTGGACCCGTTCTGGATGTGCTCGGACCCGGGGAGCCAGTCCAGGTTGCGCTCTCGCTGCCGGGCTCGTCCCTCGTGGTGGTTTTGGCCGGCTCGGTGCCGAGTCCTGCACACATCACAGACAACAAAACAAAATTGCGCACCCTTTGACGTCACAACAACTGCTTCGATTGGCACAAAAGTCAAGTTGTTGGCCAAGCTTTTGCCTCGTTCTTTGGCGTAAAGTTGAGCAATGAACGCATCTGTTCGTATTGTGGTCTGGATCAACAGTAGCATCGTACAGCAAACAAGCAAGCAACCAAAAAAAGTTGTCCTGAAAAGAACCCTTCCTGAAGATAAGTGGCAATCGTTTGGTTTTCACAGCTCAAAATTGATTGCATCTTCTTTTCTCAAACAGGCGCGTCCTTCGGAGCGAAGTTGTGTTGTGCACTGGCAACAACGGCAGGAACTACACTCTTACCTTGAAAATACCTCCCCTGGCACGGACCGGAACCTCACAAATGAAGTTGGCCCGGCCCCCACCCTTGGGGCCCACCTGAGGTAAGTCCAGGGTGATTGCTCTCTTTTTTTTCAAGATTCTGTGCGAGACACACAGCTTCCACAGTCTTTGTCCATCCTGCTCGAGGACCAATCTGTCGGGCACATGTTCGTTTCTCTATGCTTCTTGTCGTCTCGTTGGTGACTACTTTTTTCCCACAAAGACGCTGCTTTTCAGTTTGAGGTTGTGGGCAACATCACCAGCGTAAGCTGCAGCTGAGAGCATTTCTTTCGTGGAGAAAGGTTTGTAACCCCACAGAAAATTGAAATCGGACAAAAAACCTTCAAATGTTCGTTCAGGAGATTCATCAAGCGACCCAACTTCATAATGTTAACCAAATCAGAATGACGTTTTTGACCCAGACTGGGGCGACAGTCATGAATACCGTGTTCAGCTGCCTTCATTGTATGAACAAAGTCAGGTGTCGTTGAGTGAGACAGATGAGTGAGATAAATGAGAGTCTATTCAGCCGTATTTCTCAAGGGACGCATTGCTTTCTGTTACAGAAAAGCCCTTTTCACAAAAATGTCAAAAAATTGTTCCTTGAGGGAAAACACCTCATTTTCAAGCAAGCCCCGGTGCAGTAAAGGTGCAACAGGATGCACAGATTCAATTTGAGGAAAAGCGATGCCTGTCAAGTTGCTTTTTCTTCAACAATTCGGTTCAGTTGCTGCATTTGCAGACACGCAGGAGAATGCTGGCTTGCCTTTTGGACCTGGCTGGTTTTTTGCCATTCCTGCATTGTATGTTGGACACACATTTTGTTGAAACATTTTTGTGTTCAGTTCAGGCGACCAGTTTCCACTTGACCGTTGATCCTGTGAGACTTGGGCTGGTGAAAGATCCAAATCCTTCGTCAGATTCCTCGTGACGCGTTGCCAGCAGCGTTCGGTGGCAAGGGCAGATTCATCGTCAAGAAGAATCTTTGGAAACCAAGCTTGACCCAGGAGAGCCGCTTTGGAATTTACTGGAGTGATAATTTGAACCTCTGAGTTTGGCAGTGACCGATAAGTCTTCTTGAGTATGCCTCAGACATGCAAGGGCAGAATATTTTTCAGGCGACAGAATGTTGAGCTGATCAAAAGTCGCTGCATGCGAAACAAAGCGAAGTGTCGCTGCAGTGCATTTGCGAGAGCACAAGCAGCAGATTCATCAGGGTAAAATATCCTCTTGCATGTGACGTTCATGTTACGTATCTTGCTGGCTCACAGAATCCCGCAGTTCCAATGCCTTTCTGACAGCATATCAGACTCTGCGAAGTCATTCCGAACGCCATCTTCCTTTGTTTGATGCCCGTTTCATCTTTCCATATCTCCCTCTCCTTCTTCCTTTTTCCTTTGTTGGTTTGAAACTGAGCTCAGGGAAAACTTTCTTCGTCGAATGTGAAGCAGAGACAGGGCAAAGTGTGTTTTCAACGCACAATTCAACGCACAATTGCATTTTTTGAGCATTTTTCTTGTGTTCGACTTTGATGACTTTTTCAGGGGTGACTTTCTCTTCGTCCAACACTTGACCCCAGGAATACAGTTCCTGTGAGAACAAAAGCCATCAACAGAACAAAAAAGGCAGTTCAAAAAGATTTTTTGTTTCTCTACTCAACAGATGCCCCTCCCCCCAAAAAAAAAGAAGAATTGGGTGAGCTTACTGACCAGGCTCGTACCAAAGGCACTGACTTGAAACACGGAACCCAAAATACTGGCTTTTCACGTTTGCGGGAAGTGCCTCGTCCTGAAACACCATTCCAGAAAAAGACCTGAGAAACACTGCAATGTGTACAGGCACAATCGCCACGAACTCATGTGAGAGGCCAACTGCAGGTCACTGACTTAGACGCCAACCAAAACTCTGACTGTGTGTTCTCTGACCGAAGGGACGCACTGGCCAACTCGTGCAGCTGAAGTTCTCGCCGCCATTACCGGTGACTCCGTGCACTGGCCCAAGTCACCAACATGAGACACCAACGAGCGGCCCAAGGTCCTGCTCACTGACCCAAGACACCAGTCGTCTTCAGGCTGATGTTGCCCCCCCCCCCTGCCCCCCCCCCCAAGAAGCGGGGAAGCGATGTCCCACAGATGGCTGGGTCAGCTGCGAAAAATCTGCAGCCCATCAAGACGTATTTTGTTGCGCAAGCGTTTTGTTGCACAACGAACATTTTTGCAATGATATCTGACTCGTTGGCCTCGGTAGAAATGTCGAAGTTTGCGTTCTGCGCTCTTCTTGTCTGTCAGATTCCAACAGAAACAACAAAACTGTGTTGTTTGCAGCAGGAGAAGTAAAGCAAACGAAGTTTCAATGGAAACTCGAGTTTTCCACCACAACATGAAGCTGTTCCCCCATCCAGTTTTACCCTCGTCGTTCTTCACATGTCCTCGTGATTGCCGTTGAGCCAAGAGCAAGGAAACTTGACATTGGACATCTACTCTGCAGTCAAGTGTTGGCGTGTCCTTCCAGTTGATTGCACTGGTCTTTTTAATCACACAGCAAATCATGTTGGCCGTCACCTCACCCAAGCTTTTTCTCCTTTGTGGAGCAGATTCTGTGGCCGTCATAACTTTTCACAGAATCACGCCGTGGAGCTTTCAGACCAGAGCTTTATGCGATGTAAAAAATCTTTGATGAATCGCCTCTGAGCTGCGTGTGGAAACCTTGCCCATGTTTTCGTTCCCGATGCAAAAGAGGAATTGGTTCGCGAATGCTGCCAGAAATCCGTTGCGTAAATGAAGGCGGACTCTAGTTTTGACCAAAAAGTATTTTTGAGTATTTCTGACGAAAATTCAGCAGACCTTTTGCTGTCTGGTTTTCCAGAGGAAAAGTTGAATTGAAAGTGTTGCAAACTTCTTTCGTCATGAGAACGAATGTGCAGTCAACTCGGTTTCACTCAAATGTTGCAACAGTGGGGACACAAGGAAGTCAGAAACATTTTTGCACGGAGTATGTTCCGCAGAGTTGGTCTTCTTTTTTCTTTTGAACGGGAGAAAAGTGGGCATCCAAACTTGTGATTCCACCAAAGTTGCTTCTCCTTTCTTCGTGAGAACGAATGTGTCAACCAGGTTTCATTCAACAACAGTGGGGACAGGGCACAAGGAAGTCAGAAACATATTTTGGTCTTCTTTTTCTTTTGAATGGAGGAAAAGTGGGCGTCCAACCTTGTCGTGGTTCCACCGAAGTTAGGGCTTCGCTTTTCGACAAGTGTCAGTTTCCCCGGCGTGTGCGTGCAGAAGGCCCTTTTCTGACTCTGTGATGAACCAATTATCTCGGGAGCAAAGCTTGACCGCTTCAGGCACGGCACGACGAAATGGCATCATTCTCCTCTGTATCAGATATTCTGTGGCGACGTGCTTTGCGCCTGGGCGGTGTGCTTTGCGCCTCATTGTGCGAAGTCCCTTTTGGGCGAAGCACCATGTGGTAGTGCAGTATATGGCAGGGTAGATGAAATGTCCCCTGCCCCCCTCTCCCTCCCCCTCCCCCTCCCCCAACCCCCCTCCCCCTCAACCAACCCCCTCCCCCCTACCAGACCCCCTGCCAGGGGGGGGGTCCAGCATGACTGGTGGAAGACAAGGAGGACAAGGAAGAATTGATGAACAAGGAAGAATTGACATCACCGACGCCGCAAGGGACTTCGCACTGCAGTTGCCCTTAGCACTGCTTCTTGTTCAAGGTCCTTCGCTGCGATACGTGTGAATGCCTTACCTGGCGTGATGGCCCTTGTCCTCTCGGGTCTTGGCCCTGTCAGCGCGGTTCCTGCCGCCGCGGTGCCGTTCGCCACGCTCGCGACGCCGCCCGTGGTTCTGGTCGAATGCGAAGGCCGACACCACCAAAAGCGCCAACACCAACAACACCCGCGCATGCATTCTGAAAGTGCGCTGAAATACGAAGGTTGAAACCGTTTTCAACGCTCCAACGGGACGAGGAACAAACTTGCAGGTCAGGATCGCACAATCATTCGCCGGGATTTCCTTGGTTGAAACCACACTTTACATCCTGTCCCTCATCGAAAGTGAGAAATATGAGGACGTTTCCCTGGAGGCCACTCCAAGCTGTGTTCAGACAAATCCCATTGCCGGTTGATCCCAAGTGGAAACATTTTGTTCAACAGGGGCAAAAGTGTTTGGTGAAGCGCCAGAAAGGAACTTCAGGAGCGGTCCTTGTCTGCTACGCTCAGAAAGCCCGCGGCATGCGAACGGCCAACATGGCACGTGTTGCTGCACTTGTACTCCAAACAACATGGAAAATGAATGAAATGAATAATGAGGTGGTCATGTGACCAAAAATGCAACAGATTTTGAAGGTCATGTGTAGGTGCACAACATATCCCAAAATGGTGACTTTTCACAAAGAAATGACCCATGCATGGCTCCAAATGTGTTTTCACAAAATCCAAAATAGTGGCCAAACCATATGACCTGTATAGATGGTTTTGTACTGGAAAGTAAAGGACCACAAGACTACTTTTACTTGAAAGTTTAAATAACCTGCACATAACTGTTGCAAAGTGATGGGCCAGGCTGAGGTACCCAGGGTACTCAGCTATTTGAAAATGTCAATGAGGTCACGTGATAAAAAAATTTGAAGGCCATGGTTAGGTGCACAACATGTTCCAAGAGGTGACTTTCCAGATGAAATGAGCCCAGGATGGCTCCAAATATTCTCATAAATCCAAGACAGCAGCCAAACCATGTGACTTGCACAGACACTTTCACACCAAAAATTCGAAGACTACAAGACCACCTCAATCTGAAAGTTGAAACATCGTGAGTACAACTTGTTCAAAGTTGTGGCCAAGTTGAGGAAGCTGAGTTGAGTTGGCTGAGTTGAGTCTCATATGGTGACGGTGGTAACTCAACTTGGTGAAAATGATCAGGAGATCTCAGTGAAAATTGTGGCATCAAAATCTCTGAGTTGAGTCTCCCTCCTATTTCTAGTACAACTCAACTAACTGGTCCACAGACAGATCACACAGATCTACCGACAGTGATTGCACTGAACCCAGGTCTGTCCGGCTACGCCGGGGCAGTGGGCTCAAAAAGTGCAACAGGGCCCTGTTGCAAAGTGCACCTCAGGCAACAACTTCGAGTTGTGGTGGACAATTAGCAAAGCCATATTTTGGACTTCCTTCAGATTGTCGTGGGGGGTGACATGTGTGCCCGAGTGAGGTATTCTTGTTGAAATTACGTTTTGGTTGAAGAAGAACGCTTTTTGTCAAAAAAGGACCGACTGCACGGTTCAAATGACAAAGCTGCGCCATTTCAAGTTCGAAACGATTTCACGACCCTCTCTGATGAACATCATATCACCAGATGCTTTGTCCAGCAGAAAAAGAGCCACAAGAGGCATTGCCACAAGAAAGTCACGAAACTGGCTCGTGCACTGCCTGATTATCCTCGATGCATTCGTACTCGTAAACAGATATCTCACTTTTATCTGACTCTTGAAGACAAAAAGAGTCGAATCAAAAGCTCATTGAAAGAAGAAAGGTACACGAACTTACGTAATTGCGTGTCTTTGTTTGCAGCGGTGGGTGCGACTGTCCTTTGCCTGTGTTTACGCAGCTGGCACTCAGACGGATCTGCTGAGATCTTCCGGAGGGCTCCGCTGCAACTGCCTCCTGTCAGTCTATCTGCGACTCTGCAGCTGACTCGCGAGAGCTCCAAGCATCTTGGTCTCAGTTGAAAGCCTCAGTTGTGTGGAGTCGGCAGTCACTTCCAAAATCTGCTTCGACCGAAGCAACATCTGGTTATGGACTGAATTAGCAGTATCGCACAAACATTCTCGATTTGGCAGGTTCCCAAAACGCGAGTGGAAAACATTTTGGCACCACACCACGTAGGACGCTGGACTGATACACTGAATTAACACGGCGTGATTTGTTTCTGAACAGCGCCCACAGTCAGAAAGGAAGGAAAATGTTCAAGACAGCGCTGATTTCCTTTTGTGGATCAGATCTATGTGCAAATCAAAATTCTTGGTTTTCTTCAAGTGTGCTGAAGGCTGTCAGGAAAACTCATGTCATGTGTGCCGGAGAGACATTGCACCTGTGGTGGTGATTGCGCCTACCAAAGGAGCTTCACTCTGGTTTGTCTGACGTGTGCTTGTTTTTGCCACGCGTCCAAGGATAATCACTTCTGATTCCGACAGATTCGAAACTGTGGGGATTTTCTGGCAAGCTTCGCTAATTGTCGGGCATGAAAGATTGCAGATTCTACGTCGGTTGCCAGCAGATACACTGATCCTTGGATCCTGATGTTTATCTTGTCCCAAGTACGAGATGTGACTGCTTGTGTTGCCATGGCGGCTGCAGCACGGTCGCGTTCGTGCACGAGTGACGGCATTCTTTGCAAACGTGTCCTCTCCTCCCCGGAATATTTTGGACCCCACCTCCCTCTTCAATTTGCACGCAAGGGAAAGTGTCTCCCCCTTGCACGATTGGCAGTCCCTCACTCCTGGCCTGGCCAGCTCACCCTTCGGCCTTGGTTATTCAACCAGCACCCCGAGAAACATCCCATGGTTGCCCCCCCTCCTTTGAAAATGGTCCTCGTCTGGTTGGCACATTCTGTAAGTAACCCTTCGTCCGTGGTGCACTTGGGCGAACGCTGCGTGCGGCAATTTAGTTTTCTGCCTTGGCAGGCTGTGATTCCTGTTTATCAATGTTATTTCAAGCAGAGAACGTACAAGATCCGCGTTCAGTTCTCAAACATGTCAAACCTTGAAACTCAGTGTGTGGCTGAGAGTCGCTGCTTCTTCACAGACCTGAAGAACCATTTCACGCACCCAGTTTTGGCCGAATTTTCACAAAAGATCAAGTGAACCTGTCGCGTCCAGTCGACGGTATGAGTGGAATGATAGGGTCCAACAGGGTTGCAATCATTGTTACCCAAGCAAACGACACACGACGCTTTCTTTAATTGAGATATCAAACTACGAGGGGAATCTACAAAAAGACTTTCTTTTGTTGTTTTTGGTGCGGAAAAACGTGCGATTTGGACCGCGATTGGGAATGTTACTGCTGACAGTGCCTTGCACACAGAAAGATCGCCAAAACAGGGTCAAGACTTGCATGGCCCGATCCCGAGACAGTTCAATTGGGTGCAGATCTTGGCTGTGGCGATTGCCTTTTGGAGTCATTGCGACGATGTGCGGACGTGTTTTATTGTTGAGTTTTTGCTGCTGTTCTCTGTGGATTTTGGATTTTGTTTCACTGTTTTTGTGCACAATGAATGCCCGTCTTGAGCAAAGGAGTAACATCAAGTTTCTTGCAAAGACAGGGAAGACTCTGACAGAGATCTGGCGCAACCTTCAAGCAGTGTATGGAGGACAAACATTGAGTTATCCCCAAGTGAGACTGTGGCACAAACGTTTCACTACTGGACGCACCGAGCTCAAGGACGATCCCCGCAGTGGCAGACTGGCGACCAGGCTCCAGCATGTTGCAGCTGTGCGCAATTCTCTGCAGCAGGACAAAACAGTCAAGGAAGTGTCAGAAGAAGTGGGAATCCCGTCCTCAACTGTCTTCAAAGTCATCAAGAAGGACCTGAACATGAAGAAACTCAGTCCCAAGTTCATGCCACACCTTCTCACGGACAGACACAAAGCAGACAGGGTGGCATACAGCACATCAAACCTGGAAGAGGTGCGGAGTACTCCTCATTTCCTGGATCGTATCGTGTCTGGTGATGAAACCTGGGTTTCCATATTTCATCAGGAAACCAAATTTGAGTCCTGTCAATGGACTGTCCGAGGTGGTGAGAGACCAATGAAGGCGGTGAAGTCTAATTCTGTGTGCAAAACAATGCTCATTCTTTTCCATGATGCATATGGTGTGATCTATTTGGAGTTTCTGCCCAGGGGAGAGACCATAACTGCGGATTTTTACTGTGATGTGTTGAGGCGTTTGAAAGAGCAGATAAGGAGGAAACACCCAGGCTTGTGGCAACATGATGATGACGGGTACAGGCGTGTCCTCTTACACCATGACAATGCCACCCCACATACTGCTGTTCCAACATTGGCACTCTTGGGGGAGTCCGGAATCAACATGGTAGCCCACCCAGCATACAGTCCGGATTTGGCTCCGTGCGACTTTGCCATATTTCCTTTTCTGAAGAAACAGCTGAGAGGAATCAAGTTTCAGAACATCCAAGAAGTGCAGGACAGGGTGAGAATGATTTGCAGGAATACAGACCCAGAAGTCTTTTACAATGCCATCCGCAGTATGGCAATCCGGTGGAAGAAGTGTGTCCAGGCGAATGGTGAATACTTCAAGGGAAGGAACATTCAGATTGAGCCAGTTTCAGAAGCAGAAATCACCTCTGAAGAAGAGTCAGAGTGACTTTATTTGCATGGAATTGACTGTTTGCAGTTGTGTTTTGGTTGCGCAATTTTAGCCCAATTTTGAGGGTTGTTCATGCATGAATATTCCACTTTTGTGCAATGGAAAAAGACAAATACACTTTGGTTGGCAAGTTCCAAATGCACAAAGTTTCCTTCATTTCCGACCGCAGAAGAAATCGGCAAAAGAAACTCTTTTTGTAGATTCCCCTCGTAGATTCGCGGATTCCCCCCCCCCAACAGGCCGCGCGGGATGGTGTGACACAGGAAAATGGAGCATACAGGGGGCGGCATGGCCAAGGGGTGCAACATGGCCAGGGAGGGGGCATGGCGATGTGGAGGGCATCGCATTGGGAGGGTATGACCATCGGGGGTATGGTCATAGGGGCATGGCAATGGAAGACACCACCATAGAAGGGCCAGGGGCATGATCAAGAGGGGTAACATCGCCAAGGAGGGCTCAGGGGAGGCCTGTATGTACATGCTCAGTTCACATCTCAGGGCACATTGAAATGCGAAAAAGAATGGAGGCTGCCGCCATGCCACGCGTTCCGTGCGGCAACAACGTGAACAAAAGGCTTGATACGGACAATGTGGTGTTCAGGAAACAAAAAAGGCTGCCACAAGCACTTGTGGGAAATCGTAGTTCTTTGCGAGTATCCTGCAGCGAATCCAAAGCACTCGTTCAACCTGTGAGGTCATTGTATCAATTAATCGCGACCAAATGAATCAAGCGGATTTGGTGTTGCTTGCAAAGCAAAAACAACAAAAAGATTTCCACGAAAGAGCGGAAGAGGAACTTTTTGGTCAAGGGTGTGGCCATCATTATTTGCACTGCAAGTTTCAGTGAGTTTTTTGACCGTACATCAAAGCGTACACACAACAAGTGAAAACTTCTTGAAATGTTGGAAAACATTTTCAGAAGCCTTTCTGCGTCTTTTCTTCACATCGCTTTTCAAATGAGTGTGCTTCAGGTGGATGAACAAAAACTTCAATCTTCGAGAGGTCAGAGAGGTCCAAACTTTGCAACTTTAATTTTGGCTGACAACGATATTCCTCTGGGTGGCCTGCATGGCGGCAAAATCAGACACGTTTGCAGGGGACTGGTCGGTCTCCAGATTCTGTCCTTGTTGGAGCAGCAAATTCCGGGTCTCCGGGACACCTGCGACGCGTCTCAACACTGGCCAAATCGCTTTCACAACTTGTCTCAGTGGATACTGACACAGAGAAAGCGTACATGCCACGAACTGAGCAAAACTTGCAAGAAACTCTCATCATTTTGTCATCGCAAACAATTCACACGACCTAGTGTTGTTGTTTCGGTTCTTGAGAAAAAAGCCCAAGCAGTTTGAAAAGAAATTATGTTCAGAGCAAAGGGGAAGTGAATCAGGACTGTGGATTTGAGTTTTGAAAAACACCCACACCGGAACGGGCGAAGCAGAAGCTTGGAATTCTTTGACACAATCCCTGGCCAAGGGCCCTGATGTCCTTAACTGGTGGGCTGCAATTTGAACGGAGAATCATCGTGAGAACTTCGACCACCAGAACACATGTGGAGAGGTGAACTTTGTCTTCAGGCCAAGGACTCTTGTTGTTCCAAAACAATTGTGAACCTGCCCAACCCCTGCAAAGTTGGGCTGGAGCTGTTCACGATCGACGATTTGTAGTTCACGAATGTCATGTTGCATGCTCGCACGTATCCACACTGCCAAATGTTCTTGTTTCGTTTCGGGATCATTTGGCGTTCTTCTCAATCTGCAGCTTTTCAAACCAGGAATGATCAGTTTTCTCGAAGAAAGAACAACGGGGCTGCACGAGGAAGCCGTAACAGGGACGCGTTTGCATCTGAACTCCACCTGCTTACCATGCAGGTCAGCAAATTGACATGGAGACCTTGGCAAAAAAACAAACAAAAGAACTAAAAATTGTGTTTTTCATGTGCAATCCTGAGGACCGCTTGTCAGCTGTGAAATTGTGAGTTATCCACCCACAGCCGAGCGTGTTTCTTTTTGGAGACAAATTTTCCTGTCACCTCAAGGCCTTCCTGGAGTTACTAATGTCAGGTTCAATTTTTGTGCTCGAAGCCCTGAGTCAATACAATCGTGAACGATTGCTGAGACGACAGAATACAAACTTGTACACAGAATGAGAGCTTCACCTTGTTTGTGTGTGCAGTACGTAATGTTGCACAGTGAAAAAGTTCGTCACTTACAGTCATGACTAACGTACGTCCACGAGAACAAGGAAGAACAAAATCGTTCACAAGGGTACATGGTTGCTTGATATCCATCTTTCTTTTCAACTTCTGACTCTTTTTCTCTGAGAAAAAACAGGCAGACTGTTCAAGGTGAATTCGGGAGTGCTTATGACCAGCTGCTGGCTTCTTCTGGATGTCCAGCATGCAGCCCTCAACTCCAATCCACGGTGGTCAGTCGGTGACTCGCAGTTCAACAATGAGGCAACCTTTAGAACAACCCGTCCGTTTTGGTTCCTGGCAGTGCAGTGTTTTCGCACGAAAACAAACTCGCACGATGGTAAGCGCAAGGAAACTGCGGTGAGTCCAAAGTAGCGTGAAGAAAACTGTTCGAATTTCGAGGTGTGTGCAACAGTGCTGGCTTTTTTTGGTTGATAGGCAGAGTAAGGAGCGGAACGGACGCGGTTTGTTGGCTTCCGCCGGGACTCGCTTTCTCGCGCGCATAAATACAAACTTTGCCCGCCGCGAAACTCACAAACCACTCTCTAGTGAGAGGAGTACAGCAAGAATCAAAAAGAACAAGAACACAAAAAGTTTCCTTGAAGACATGCATGTTTTACTCAAAAGCCTGGTGCTTTTGACCATCGTTGTGTCAGGTTGGTACTATGAGAAGCTCTTGCAAATATTCCAGTGCAAAGCAACACTGCGCAGAGCGAAACTACCCTTGTTCAAAGCTGTCGTGTGTTTGCACCAGCTTTACAACTTGGAAGAAATTTTTGGCGATTTGGAAACCGGACGCAGCTCTTGTTGCAATCTTCCAAACGTCGTGTGTTTGTTTTTTGCAGCAGCATGGTGCAGGGAGCAGTCCGCCGCGGAAGATGCGGACATGGAGGATGTGATGGACCTGGAACTGGAGACGGGAGGGGAGCGCGTGCACCTGCGTCTCCACAGCAACGAGCACGTCCCGAGCGGCGTCCCTGTCTACGTCGCTCGCAACAAAACTGTCCGCCTCTGGGAACCGGACTCCAAGTCCGTGAGTACATCAGCGGTTTTCTATCTTCGATCACGTGGAGTGAGCGCTTAGGCGAATCAACAAAGTTATTTGGGCAGCTTCGAAACTTCTTGAAGATCAGAGAGCATCATGAAGTGAAGATCTTGGCCATGCACGGCCAATACTTCTGACTCCAAAAGTTTGCGGCTTTGGAAGAGACAATTTAAGGCGTGGTGTGTCGCTCGTCAGCACAGAGTCGAAGTTCTTGGAGCTGGCCGTTGGAATGTTCGCGGCTCGTGCAGAACTGAACAACGAGTGTCTCAGCGGAATTCTGCTGATTTTGGTGCCACTTGCGCGATTCCGATCAGTCCCACACGTCATTTCCTCTGAGATGTGCTCCAATGTACACTGCAAATTTGACTAAGTTTTGTCAGTAATTCTGGCAGTCACTCCAGAACTACGCAGGCATCGGTCAGTTCGAAACGTTCACGTGGTGGTGCAATTTGCCGTTTAACGCTCACTGCCCGTGGTGGAGTTGTGCGTATTTTTCACTCGCCACGCGTTTGGAAAACCATGATATCAAGGCATGATCCTTGTCTTCCACCTCAATTCCCTCAAGTTTCTGTGCATTTGTCCACACAATATCTCAATTTGCTGTCCGACACGATTTCTTACCACGCTTGGGAAACTCCACAACTGATTAATCAAAGCATTCTTCGACAAAAGTGTCACTACTTCCTGACACTGCGTTGCGTGGGGTTTGGCAAAAGGCCCCAGATAGTCTCGAGCACGATCCTCGTCAATGAAGATTTGTTTTCTCAGCGAGGGGATGTCTTCGAGTGCGGCAACTTGCTGAAATACTCGTGGGTGCGGGGAACGTGTTACACTTTGTTGTGAATCTTCCACTGCATGGCTTTCGTTCGTCGCATTTCCGCAGACAAGAAAGCTTTTGACAAACTACAGAACTTTTTCGCGAAGGAGCGCAGCGAAGTGTTCTAAATCAGAGGAAACGTCTTCCTATTCAGAGGTACTGATCCTCAAAACACGAGCATTGGCAGCACACGTGCGAGGTTCTCCCACACTGAATACCGACACTGCGCGTGGGGGGACACGGTCTCTGAACTGGCGAGGATTTTCTGCTTGACCTTACTCGTATCTGCATGCTGTTTTGCCACAGTTCGTCCAATCTCTCAGAGGGAGGCAGTGTCTGGTGTGGTGCTTGGGGATTTTCCCCAACACCATTGACACAGTATCAATATGGCAATTAAAAGTGTGCGGTCCAGAAGCACCTTTTCTGTGCACTGTCTGCGTGATAGCCCCGACATCTTGAGGGACGCGTGCCACACGGCACCAGTGCTGTTGAAGAAAGGAAATTTTTGTGTTCATGACGTCGAGTGACGAAGCTGAACAGTGCAAAGTCATGTTTGTATGCACGACGACATGCCATTCAGGTAAAACAACAAAAACTTCCAAACAAAGACATCATGGCCAGTTGTTTGGCATTGGACAATATTGTCGTGAACTGCAAACCGGTTCACATGTTGCACGAGTGTTGATTCAGGTAGCACCGTGGTGTCGTTCCGGAAGCAGCTCCACGGGCACGTGAGAATCTGCCACAGAGATTTCTCGTCTGTTCTTTGCCTCGAAACACCCAACACAACCTTTGTACGATTATATATTTTTCTTCACTTCAAATCCATGGAGTGTTGTCACTGGTGCAGTGTACGCGGTTTGACTTGTGCTAAACACGGTACATTGTGTGCTATCACACCACATCGCACCGCTCTTCCATGTTTAGCACCAATGGTTTTCACGACTTCAACCTAGAAAGAGAGAGTCGTGATGCAGCCTTGCAGATCTATTTTCTCTTGACCCTGTGAACCTGCTCACCCAACCTTGTGTACTCGTCCTACGTGCACGCGTGTGTGCGCAATTTGCACTGTGTTTCCTTGCACACATGCATGGCACGAGACCCCCAGGGCTCAGTCAAGAAGATGTGCACGTTCAGACTTGGTCGTGTTATTCAAAATTGCAATGAGCCAAAACAGAAAACCACATACACGATTGCACGAGTCACTTTTGCAACAAAACGTAAATAGAATCCCAACAAGTGTACCTCGTGCAGACTTCAATTTTCTGGTTTGATTCTATTTCTGCTCCAGAAATTGCACGTTCTTTTCGATCTGAGTTGAACAAAGTTGCAAAAGGGGCTCTGAATTTTCACTTCCGTGTGTACGACGACCCCAGCTTGTCGTCCGCACGCGCTAGATTGCACTCTTTATTTGTTTGTTTGTTTTTCCAAACAAGAGCAGTCGTAAAAGTTGTTCACTGCAGGATGAACCTTTACACGTGCTGACTTGCGAAAGTGTCTTCACGTTTTTCTCGAAGGTGTGCTTGGATACCCCCACCCCCACTCGTGGGGGCCAAAAACTTCTTGATACTAGGAGCTATGGGGCCAGAATTGAAATATCAGCTATGGGGCCAGAATTGAAATATCAGATTTGGTGAAACAGGTGCTGTCAGGAATCCTTCCTACTGCCTGATCCCTTTTTTCACCTCATTTGATTTGTCCAAATGTACAAACAAACGTCTCCAGAAAAGAAATTTTGAGCGCGGGGTTCACCACTACGCATTCCAAGGGAGTTAGGACAAGTCAACCACAAAGCTAGAAAATGATGAGCATCAAATTCTGAGCAGAACCTCTTTATCAGCCGCGCTGGTACTGGTTGCCCCTGTATCTGTCTATGTGGGTGATGTACTGTCATTATCAGCCGCGGTAGCTAGCTGATATTGGTTTGCCCCTGTATCTGTCTCCGTGTGTCTGTCCTTGGTAACTCAGACATTGTCCGGGTTACCCCCCCCCCCCCCCCTAGCAAAAAAGATTTTCAACTCGGACATTGTCCAACTCAGACATTGTCTAGCTTGGACATTGTCTGGGTTACTTGTCTGACTTGGATATTGTCTGGCTCAAAAAAAAAAAATTCAACTCAGACATTGTCCAACTCAGACATTGTCT